>MDTB01034775.1_pt1 | contig 29016 bp, 26 predicted proteins | sample 811161 | NCBI WGS metagenome assembly MDTB01 (sample SAMN05326650, study PRJNA326480) | marine metagenome | isolation source: seawater | place: Mediterranean Sea | collected 2009
AAAATATTTAATATTTAATCTATTAAGATCCTTGGTATCAAATTTTATGGGATTTTTAGAAAAAGTAGATATATCAAATTCTTCCTGTAACATCTCCAAACTCTTTATGTCCTCAGGTGAAAAGCTGGTTCCAATCTTTGCCAAGAATGTATTCAATACATTTGGAATTATATTTTGATTTTTAAGTTCTCTTATAGAGTTTGATCCTCCCCTTTTAGATAATTCCTCACCATTTAAACTTTTTAAAAGTGGAAAATGACCAAATTTTGGAATCTCAGATCCAAGATATTTAAATAGGTTGATTTGAGCTGCAGTATTTGTAATATGATCGTCCCCTCTCAATATATGAGTAATTTTAAATTCAATATCGTCAATAACTGAGGTCAATGTAAATAGAGGAGTGTTATCTGACCTAACTAAAATGGGATCGGAAATTGAAAGTCTTTCAAATCTTACTTTTTTATGAATAAGGTCAAACCACTCTACGGGATCATCGTTTAGTAAAAGCCTCCAATGAGGCTTGTTTCCATTTCTTTCAAAATTTTTTTTTTCATTAATAGATAATTTTAAAGCAGATCTATCGTATATTGGTGGTCTTCCAGACTTTAATTGAATTCTTCTTTTTAATAATAGTTCCTCTGAAGTTTCATAACATGGATAAAGTATCCCATTTGATTTTAATTCTTCAGCAATACTTTGATATGTCTTAACCCTTTCAGACTGAAGTATTAGCTTACAATAAGATAATCCTAACCATTCAATATCTTCCTTTATGGCTGTGGTAAATTTTGTTTGTGAACGTTCGGGATCGGTATCATCAATTCTTAAAGAAAAATTTAAGTTATTCTTTTTCGCAAAAAGATAATTGAGTAAAGCAACCCGTGCATTACCAACGTGTAAATAACCTGTGGGACTTGGTGCAAACCTAAGCATATTTAATTAATATTAAATTTATTTGTTATAGGAAATCTTCTGTCAAAATCTAAACTCATCGATGACAACTTTGTTCCTGGAGCACTTTGGTATCTTTTGTATTCAGAACTTCTTACCAAATTCCATATTTTTTTAATGAGTGTTCTTTTGAAACCTTTAGCTACTATTTGGTCCAAACTTAAATTTTTATCTATCAAATAATGTAGAACTTTATCTAAAACTTCATACGGTGGTAATGAATCCGAATCTTTTTGATTTTCTTTTAATTCAGCTGTTGGCTCTTTTTCGATTATACTGTTTGGAATGACTTTAATCTCTTTATTAAGACAAATTTCGGAATAATGATTATTTCTCCAGATAGATAACTTGCTAACTTCAGTTTTATACAAATCTTTAAGTATGGAAAATCCACCACTCATATCACCATATATTGTCGAATACCCAACAGCAAGTTCAGATTTATTTCCGGTTGAAATTAATATCGAATTAAATTTGTTTGAAAGAGCCATTAATAATGTACCTCGGATTCTGGACTGGAGGTTTTCTTCGGTAATATCATTTTTGAAGCCTTTAAAAAAGTAGTTTAAGGTTTTTTCATATTTTTGTCTTAGTTGCTCGATAGAAATGGTCTCAAGTTTCATTTTACATCTATTTGCTAATTCTTTTGAGTCTCTCTCACTTTCATTAGATGTATATAACGAAGGAAGAAAATATCCTTTAATATTTTTACTTCCAATTGCATCACAAGCAATAGCGCAAGCCAAAGCAGAGTCGATCCCCCCAGAAATACCAATAATAGCCTTAGAGAATTTATTTTTTTTTATATAGTCTCTGAATCCAACCAATAAAGCCTGATACATATTTCTTGATTTGTCGTAATATGGTCTTTTTATTTGAACTTGTTTTGATAATAAATTTAGTGAAAAGTTATTATCAAAGTCTTTAAAAAATGGTGCGTGAAATATTAAATTTTTATTTTTATTAAGACAGAAAGAACCTCCATCAAACACTAAATCGTCTTGGGCACCAACTAGGTTTACGTATATTAATGGAGCTTTGAGTTCTTTGACTCTTTTCTTAGCTAATTTAATCCTAGAGGGATATTTCTCTTTCTCATATGGTGAAGCATTAGTCACAATAATTAAATCCAATGAACTATTTTTTAAGTGATTCACCAATTCATCGTTCCAAAAATCCTCACAAATTAGAAATTGTATCTTTTGATTTTTATATTTAAAGCAATTTTTATTTAACAAACCAGGAGAAAAATATCTCTTTTCATCAAATACACCGAAATTAGGAAGAATACTTTTATCAATTTTAAAGATAATTTTTCCGTTCGAAATTATTAGAACTGAATTAAAAAGTTTATCTTTTTCTTTTCTAGGAGCTCCTAAGACAATTGTAGTTTTCTTATTTTTTGATAAACTCTTTATTTTATTCACAAAAAATAAGTTCTTTTTTAAAAAATCTGTTCTTAAGAGTAAATCTTTTGGAGGATATCCACTTAAGTATAATTCAGGAGTTAAAAACAAATCTACATTATCTTTTACCGATTTGAGATATGCCTTTTTAAAATAAATAAAATTATTTTTTAAGTCTCCAACTTTAACATTTTTTTGAAAAATATGAACTTTTAAATTCAAGTCAAAACCTACTAGAATAGATTAAAAATTTTTTAATGAACTCGCAAGTAAAAATGCAAGTTCAATAGATTGTGAAGCATTAAGTCTTGGATCACAGTGTGTATGGTAACGTGCAACGAGGTCTTGGTCAGTAATTTTTTGCATTCCACCTAAACACTCTGTAACATTTTGACCAGTCATTTCTAAATGAATTCCACCTGCATAGGTTCCTTCATTCTTATGAATTTCAAAAAAAGATTTTACTTCACTTAAAATATTAATAAATTTTCGGGTTTTATATCCACTGCTACTTTTTTCTATATTTCCATGCATTGGATCACAAGACCAAACAACGTTAAAACCTGACTGTTTTACTTTTCTTAGTATTTTTGAAAATAATTCGTCAACTTTTTCATAACCCATTCTAACTATTAAAACAATTTTTCCACTTTCATTTAAAGGATTTAACTTCTCAATTAAGCTTAATAACTCCTCTGAATTTGTAGATGGTCCTACTTTTATTCCAATGGGATTACTAATTCCTGAACAAAACTCAACATGGGCACCATCAATCTGCCGAGTCCTGTCTCCAATCCAAACCATATGTGCTGAAACATCGTACCAATCTCCAGTTGTACTATCAATTCTTGCAAAACATGATTCATAAGGTAAAAGTAAAGCCTCATGGGAAATAAAAAAATTTGACTCGGCTAATTCTCTTGACGTTTTACTATTAATTCCACAGGCATTCATAAAACTCAAACTTTCTGATATTCTATCAGCAATTTTTTTAAAAGCCGAACCCTGGGGCGAATTTTTAACAAAATCTAAATTCCAATTTTGAACATATGATAGATCTGCATATCCACCTGTGGCAAAGGCTCTAATTAAATTTTGGGTTGATGCAGATTGATTATATGCCTCGATCATTCTATCAGGATCTGGGTCTCTTGCTTTTTCGTCAAAATTAATAGAATTAATTATATCGCCTAAATAACTTGGAAGCTCAATTCCATTTTGTTGTTCGGTAGGATTTGATCTAGGTTTTGCAAATTGACCAGCCAGTCTTCCAACTTTTATAACAGGAACATTAGCAGCGTAGGTTAAAACAATTGCCATTTGAAGAATTACTCTAAAAGTATCTCTTATATTGTCAGGATGAAACTCAGCAAAACTCTCTGCACAATCTCCGGCTTGCAATAAAAATCCTTTTCCGTTTACGCAAAATGAAAGTTCTTTTTTTAAGTCTCTGACTTCTCCAGCAAAAACTAAAGGCGGAAATTTTTTAAGTTTTTCAAGAGCTTTTTCTAACTTTTTTTGATTATCATAAACGGGTTGATGAAGGGCTTTTTTTTCTCTCCAACTATATGGTTCCCAATTTCTTCTCATCTTTCTAATTTTTTAATAATTTATTTAATTTAATGAATAATTGCATATAAAATTTAAAAATATACTATTTTTTTAAGTTTTTAGTTTAAAGTTACTATCTCTTCCGCACTTGAGGGATGAATTCCAATTGTTTTGTCAAAATCACTTTTTTTTAAGCCTGCTAATATAGCAACAGAGAATCCTTGAACAATTTCAGCTGCATCCATTCCCACATAATGTAAACCCAAAACTTTTTGAGTTTTTCTCTCTACAATTAATTTTATTAAAACTCTTTCGGAGGATTTACTCATTGATAATTTTAACGGTTTGAAATCACTCAAATACACATCAATTTTTTTAAATCTTAACTTAGCTTCTTTTTCAGTAAATCCAACTGTAGCAAAATTTGGGTTTCCAAAAACAGCAGTTGGAATATAATTATAGTTTAAGCTGACTTTTCTTTTTGAATAAAAATTATTTATTAAAATAGAAGCCTCATTTATGGCTACTGGAGTTAATTGAATTTTATCGATAACATCACCTATAGAAAAAATATTGTTATTAAATGTTTGATAAAATTTATTGACGATTATCGATTTGTTTGAATTAAGTTTTACATTCGTATTATGTATCGCAAGTTTGTCAATATTAGTTTTTCTTCCAATGGCAGCCAAAATAACATCAAATTTTTTTTTTTTTGTATCAAATTCTACAATTAATTTATTATTTTTTTTTTCAATTTTTCTTGGTGAAGAATTTATTATAAACTTAACTCCTTTTTTTTTCATTTCATTAACTAAAAAATCAACAACTTCAGTATCAAATCCCCTGAGAACTTTATCTCCTCTTAAACATAAAGTTGTGTCTACTCCAAGACCATTAAATATTGAGGCAAACTCAATCGCTATATAGCCACCACCCAATATCATTATAGATTTTGGTAGTTTTTTAACATCAAAAATTTCATTTGATGTCAAAAAATATTTTGAACCAGAAATTTTTGGAATAATTGGTTCGCCGCCCACTGCAATCAGAATTTTTTTCGCTTTTATTATTGAATTGTTTGATAGTTTGATTGTTTTATTATCAATAAATTTTGCCCAAAATTTAAATATCTCTACACCAGATTTTTTCAACAAACCTTCATAAATTTTATTTAATCTTTCCAACTCAATTTTTTTATTTTTTACTAGCTTACTCCAACTAAATTTAACACCGTTAACTGACCATCCAAAACTTTTCATTATCTGAATCTCTTCCAAAAAATGAGCAGAATAAGAATATAATTTTTTGGGAATACACCCTCTATTCACGCAAGTACCACCTAATCTATTTCCTTCAGCAAGTCCAACCTTCATACCTTTCGCTCCGGCTAATCTTGCAGCCCTAACACCTCCTGAACCTCCACCAATTACAAATAAATCATAAACCATCAAATCTCCCAAGAAACGAATTTTTTTTCTAAAAATGGCTCGAGTCCTGACGAAGATCCCTCTCTTCCTATACCTGATTCTTTCATACCACCAAAAGGATTAAGGTATGTTGAAATTTTTCCAGTATTAACTCCGAACATTCCAAATTGTAATTTTTCACTTAATTCCCAAACTCTTTTACTATTATTAGTATAAAAATATGCTGCTAAACCATAATTTGTATTATTCGCAAGTTTAATTAGTTCTTCGTCTGTATTAAATCCTATAATAGGAATTACTGGACCAAAGTTTTCTTCATTAAAAATTTTCATACTTTCATCAACTTGAGTTAAAATTGTGGGTTCAAAAAAAAGCTTCCCCTCTGAATGTTTTTTTCCTCCTAAAATTAATTTGGCTCCATTTTCTAAAGCATCGTTTATATTCATTTCAACCTTTTCAATAGCTTTTTCAGAAATAAGTGGCCCGATATCTTTATTCTTTAAACCACTACCAACAGATAAAGAACTGACAGTGTCTTTTAATTTTATCGTAAATTCATCATGTATATTTTGTTGAACAAAAATTCTATTGGCTGAAATACAAGTTTGACCAGCATTTCTAAACTTGCTTAAGATTAGTCCTTGAATAGCTTTTTCAATATCGACATCCTCAAATACAATGAATGGAGCATTACCTCCTAATTCCAAAGAAACACCTTTTATTGTTTTAGAAGCATTACTCATTAAAAGTTTTCCAACATGAGTTGAGCCTGTAAAAGTAATCTTTTTAACTAACTGATGGGTTGACAAAACCCTTCCAATAGGCTCCGGCATTCCATTTACAATATTAAATACACCATTAGGTAATCCCGCTTTAATACTCAACTCACCTAATTTATTAGCACTTAAAGGAGTCAACTCAGATGGTTTTAAAACAACAGTACAACCAGCAGCTATTGCAGCTGAGGCTTTTCTAGCAATCATTGCAACTGGGAAATTCCATGGAGTAATGGCTGAAACAACTCCTATTGGTTGTTTTAATACCAACATTTTTTTCTTTTTATCAGGAGAGGATAATAAGGACCCATCAATTCTTTTTGCTTGCTCAGCAAACCATTTAATAAAACTGGCTCCATATTCTACCTCAACCTCAGATTCTTTTAGAGGTTTTCCTGATTCTAAAGTAACAATTTCAGAGATATCCTTCCTATTTTGCATTATCATTTCAAACCAGTTATTCAATAATCGAAATCTTTCTTCAGAAGTTTTTTGAGACCAACTTTTAAATGCCTGATAAGCAGAATTAATTGCTTGTTCTGCTCCATTCTCGCCTACATCAAAGATGTTTCCTAAAATTTCATTATTGTATGGATTATAAACTTTTATGGTTTTGTTACTCTCAACCCACTCTCCGTTTATCAATGAACCAAAATTTACATTTTTAAGCATAAAAATAAGAGTTTCAGTTAAAATAAATAAAAATTAAAAAGGAGTGTTTTTTTCAAAACACTCCTTTTAGTTAATGGAAAGCAAGCTTGCATATTGATAAACGACCTATATTCAAAAAATTTAATTAAGTAATCTGCAAAAATCAGTTAAAACTTTTTCAAAATATTCTCTGTCATATTTCTTCTTTTTAGTTGATATGATAGAATTTTCAAATATTTCAGCTCCTAAATAAGCTAGCTGTAATTTAAAACCAGTAATAAAATTATTTCCATTTCCTCCCGATGAGGTGCAAATAAGCATTTTCTTTTTATTAAACGCTTGCTTCCAATCATCAGTAACTCTGCTTATCCATGAAATAGAGTTGGTTACTACAGGTGCTATACCACCATTGTACTCTGGACTACACCAAATAACTGCGTACGATTCGGATAAAATTCTTTTAATTTCTAAAATACTTTCTGGAAAAGAAGACTTTTCCCTAAATTTCATTTCTATTGTGGGGTTATAAAGTGGAAGATTAAAATCCTCTAAGACAACTATTTTAGAATTGAATTTATTTTCTTTATCCAAAAAAAATTTTATATCCTCAGAAAGTTCAAGATTAGAATTTTTGGTTGTAGATATTATTAGTAAGTTTTTCATAATGTAGAAATAATTCAATTAATATCAATTGCAAATTTTTTAATTATTTCAAGATCAATTTTTTTTAAAATAAGCCTATTAGTTGACTGTAAGATTATTTTAGGAGCAACATTATTATTCATTGCCTCAATCCATCTATCTAAACATAAACACCAATTATCTTTTTCTTTAAGGCCTGGAAAATTGAATTCAGGTTTTGGAGTAATTAAATCGTTACCTTTTTCAAGAGAAAATTGAAGAAAGTCAACAGTAATTTTTGCACAAACGAAATGTTTTCCGTAATCATTTTCATGTTCTGAACAACAACCATCTCTTAAAAATCCGGTAAGTGGTTGAATAGAACATAATTCTAGGGGTTGTCCTAATACGTTTAAATTTTTTTTACTCATCAAATATTATCAAGGTTTTTTTTATTTCTAAGTTTGGATCTCTTAATTTCTGAAAGACCAAAAGTTTTTTTTACAAAAAATGATTTTTTATTTTGTAAATGATTATTTAATAAATCAACTCTATTTTTAATAATTTTATCAACTAAAAGTTGTTCAACTATCTCAGATGGTATTTTATTTAAATTTCCGGCAATGAAAAGTTTACCATTAATTTCAAAATCACATAACATAATATATTTGTCTGAAGCTAATTCTAATTTTTTGGTGTAATAGTTTCTAATTGGTTGACCATTAATGTCTGTATTCTTTTTCGATTGTTCATATTTTTTTTGAAAAGTTTTTTTTTCTATTTTTACTTTCTCTACTTTTTTTTTAGTAGATACGACTTTTTTTTTTTAACTAATGACTTTTTTAAATAATCTATTCTGGCAGCTAGCTTACTTATGTTAGTAGCTTCATCATCTAAACCTCTAAAACTCTCATTATTCAATGATTCGTTATCAAAATTAGTTTTTTTCAATTTTTTTTCAAAAAAATTTTTAGCTTTCTTTAAATCGTCACTAAATTTCGAATTATCTGTCATTTGGTAAGTTTTCTATATAAAGTTTTGTGTTGTCCAATTTTTACTATAGTAAAAATATCTCCAATCGGAGTAAAGAGTTTATTTGTATAAAATGTAATTGTTTTTATTCTAGCATTACACCATATCAATTCATATTTTGTGTTTTTTGTTTTCTTTATTACGTTTTCCAATAAGTAAGAGCCTATTCCTTTATTTTGAAAACTTTTCATTGTTGCCATTCCCCTAATTTGAAGTGAATTCTTTTCTGGAAAAAATTGAAAAACTTTCTCCATCACAGTCACAATTGATATTAATTCTGATTTATATAATACTCCATAATGAACAGATGATTTTGATAAATCCTCTGGATATCTTGAAAAACTTCTGGGAAGGTTTTTATACAAAATTTGATTTCTTAATACTCTAACTTGCGAAATACTAGGGTTGACAATTTTAAAATCATTTTTTTTAATTTTGTATTTTGGAACTGGATCATAACCACTTCTTCCAAATGGATGGCAACTTATTAGCCTTTTAGATATATAAGGGGCTCCTTTAATGATACCATATTGTTTTACAACATCTATTGCATATTCTGAACAAGATGGGAAAAATCTACAATTATTTCCTAAAACCGGAGAAATAAAAATTTTGTAAAATTTAATTAAAAATAAAAACATTAAATCTAATGGTTTCAATAAAACTTTTAATTTTTTCTCCATGTAGTTCCTTCTTTATTATCTTCAATTAAAACGCCCATTTCTTTTAATTTATCTCTGATTTTGTCAGATTTTAAGTAATTTTTTTCTAGTCTGGCTTTTTTTCTCTCACAAATCAATTCCTCTATAATTTTAGTAAATTCATCTTTTTTACATAAACCAAGCCACTCTGAAGGTTGTTTCTTAAACAATCCTAAAATTTCTCCGGCAAAATTAAATAATATTTTGATTTGTCTTTTCTCATATTTTTTCTTTAAAGAAAATCTATTTGATACTTTTGATAAGAATGCAAAAGCTTTAGGGGTATTAATATCATCCAACAAATAATTGAAAAACTCGAGAGTTAATTCATTTCTTTGAGAATTAATTTCAATTGAACCTAACTCGTGTAAAATTCTGTAGAATCTATCTAAGGTTTTCTTTGATTGTTTTAGAATTTTGTCTGTCCAGTTAAGGGGTTGACGATAATGTGATGATAGGATTGCAAATCTAATTGTCTCACCTGAATGATTCTTAATTAATTCATGAATAAGTTTAATATTTCCAATTGATTTTGACATCTTTTCTCCCTCGAACATTACAAAACCATTATGAAACCAATATTTTGCGAATGACTCTGGATTTGAATGATTTTGAACTGAGCAACTTTGAGCAATTTCATTTTCATGATGAGGAAAAGTTAAATCAACACCACCAGCATGTATATCAAATGGAAGACCCAAACTTTTTTCTGACATAACTGAACACTCTAAATGCCAACCTGGCCTACCATTACCCCAAGGAGATTTCCAATATGGTTCATTATTTTTGCTGGGTTTCCAAAGAACAAAATCACCAGCGTATTTTTTAAAAGGTGCAACCTCTACTCTACTTCCAGAAATTTGCTCATCTTTACTTCTTTTTGATAGTTGTCCATAATATGGATAAGTAGGTACATGGAATAAAACATGATTACCCTTTATGTATGCATTACCGTTTTTGATTAATTTCTCAATTAACTGTATCATTTCTGGAATATTTTCGGTAGCTTTAGGTTGTAAATCTGGTTTACTAACGCCAATTGCTTCCATATCTTCATTGTAAATCTTGGTAAATTTCTCAGTAATTTTTAAAAAAGGTTCTTTATTTTGATTTGCAACTTCAATTATTTTGTCGTCTATATCTGTTATATTTGAAACATAAGTAACTTTTTTAAAAATTTTTCTGAGAATATTAGTCAAAAGATCACATACTATAGCCATTCTTCCATTCCCAATATGTGCATAATTATAAACTGTAGGTCCACATGCATAAACCCTAATATTCTCATTGTCTATTGGCACAAATTGCATTTTGGTTCTAGTAAGTGAATTGTAAATCTTTAATTTAAGTGTCATAACAGTTTCATTTCTTAATTTATAATTTCCCTAAAAAAAAATTTTATCTGATTAATTTAAATTTTCTAATTCACAATTTTCTTTATCATCTTTGACTTGCAGTTTAATTATTTCAGGTAATTCTATTTTGTTAAATATTCCTTTTTTTAATTTCTGCTCAAAATTCATAATTATTTTTAAGTCAACAAAACATTTTATTAATTTTCCGTTTTCATAATTTAATTTTTTGTATAGGAGATCTTCTTTAAATTTTTTATAAGTACCATCAATTTTGTTATTTTTCATATAAAATTTATCTGAAATTTTTCCCTTAAAAAATTTAGTGAAAGAGCCGTCCTTTAAACCGTTTTTAAAATTCATTATTTCCAATACTTCGTTAGAGTTATTATATAATAAACAAGTTCCAGTAAATTTTACATAAGTATATTTTATTAAATAAAAACCCATTTCCTCATCAATTTCACTACAATTTTTTTGGACTGATTTTGCAATAGAATAATCGTAAAGAATAAATAAAAAAGAGAAAAGTTTTAAAAACCTAAAAAAAATAATTATTTTTCCCATGTCAAGACATAGTTTCCAGGATGAACCAATTCTAAAGGAGTTTCATGAATTACATTTATAAAAGGCATCTTTTTTTTTATTTTTTCTAAACTGATGAAATCACCTTGAAAAATGCAGTCATCTTTACCTGAATTCATTGTCATATATCCTCTTTTAGATTTTAAAATAACTTTATCTAAATATTTATACTGAAGTTTACTTGGTAATTCCGAAAAAGCATAATTACTAATCACTAAATCAAATTCATTTTCTCCATTATAATTGCTAATATGTTTAGTTTTAAAACAATTATTAATTATATAGTTATCAAGGTATTTTTCTGAAAAATGTAAAACGTCTCTCAAATCAAAAAAATAATAATCAACAAACTCGGTAAACTGGTCTAAAATTAAAAACTGTCCTCCATACCCAATACCAATCTCAGCAATTTTCTTAAATTTTTTTCTTTTAAATAATTTTAAAATGTCTGACAAAACCTTACCATATCGTAAAGTTGATGGACTTATTAAACCAACCTCAGGAAAGCTGTGTAAACTGGGTGTGCCAATCAAATCATTAATTTTTAATTTATTAATTTCTTTAATTAAAAAAGGTGATTGATCTTTAATAATATTTAAATATTTAAAACCTAAATCTATAGAAACATGTTCAAGAATCTGTTTGTATGATTGGTTTTGTTTAAACTTTTTAAACAAATCATCGTCATACAAACATTTAACAACAAATTCTTTATATTCCTTTATTCCTGGTAGCAGTCTATTCATAAAAATAATTTTTAAAGCTATTTTTTTTCAAATGTTTCGTGTAAGTCATGGTCAATGTCTTCCAAAAAAAATTTTATTGACTCTAACTCCTCTTTAATTTCTTGCATTTGAGTTTTTTGATCATTAAAAAGAAATAAAATCATTAAAATAATGATTAAAAGACCAAACAAACCAAGATTAATTTTTGTCATTATAATCTCCAAAAATGATATAAATAAAAACTAATCAAATTAAATCAAAATTTATTGGAAATAAAAACAAATTTATTTTTAATAGATGTTAACAATATTTTTAATTTTAAATATTCTTTAATAACATCACATGTAACATTTTACTATTGAAAATGAGGAGAATATTTAAAAATCTTTTTTTTAAATTTATAAGATATTATTTTGATTACAACCTGTGAGTCAATTCTACTGTTAGTCTACATTACTGCACTTATAGATATTAAAAATTACTCAGTCAGAATTAGAAAATTGAAATTAAGATTAATCTTCTATCCTATATATAAACACATATCAGGAAAAAAGAACAGACAAATTGAAAACATATTGAATTGAAAAATGATAGTTACCCTCACAAAATGAGGTTACAGGTCATGTAATAGAATTGATGCCTAAAAGATATTACAAAACTGTATTTTATTTTTCAGTCGAATTTTGTTCTGGAGATTTTGAGATCCATGCAACTGAAAAAGAGTTTTTTAACAATTTTGCAAAAAATTTATTATTGATTATAATGTTAACACTATTAGTTTAATTTTGTTTTTCTTTCAAAAAAAAATTAGGCATTCTCTCAATTTTTTTCTGATAGTTTGCGATCATTCCATAAAGCAAAAGTATAACTATTAGTACTAATGGTAAAAACTTTTTCATTTCAATTTATTCAACTTTTACTTTTTAAAATATTGATGAGTACAATCTCATTGCTTGATCCTAGCCTCATTTTTGGACCCCAACACCCCACTCCTGAAGACACATAAAGATTAGAACTGTTTTTTTTATAAATACCAAAAATATTTTTGAATTTTAATCTCACAAAAAAATTAAACGGAAAGATTTGCCCATTGTGTGTATGACCGCAAAGCATCAGGTCAATACTTTCGTATACATGGTTCCATAATGATGGTTTATGAACTAAAACTAAATTATATAAGTTTTTTTCTATCAAATTGTTGACTATTTTCTTCTTTTTTTTTAATTCTTGATTATCACTTATCCCAATAAAGTTTATTTTTTTATATTTCAATGATTCATTATCTAAAAATTTTATATTTAACATATTTAATTGATTTAGTTTTTGCTTATATCCGTCCAGATAATACTCGTGATTTCCACTTACAAAAATAATTGGTTTTTTTAAAATTTTTAAGGGACCAAGTTCTTTTATATTAAAATTACTTGAATCAATCAAATCTCCTCCAATAATCAAAAAATCAAACTCTAAATCTTTAATCTTTTTGATAATTTTATTCAAATATTGTTGGTTATTGCTTCCTAAATGTACGTCACTAATAAATAGTAATTTTATGTCTTTTGAAATTTTTGGCGACGAGAAGTAAATTTTTTTTAAAAAAAAAGTTCTTCCTTTGTATAAACTAAAAAACACTAAACACGCAATTAGAACCAAACAAAAGTGTCCAATTAAAACTGAATTCAAGAAAAAAAATTTTGAGATAGCTAATCCAAAAGATGTTATCCAAAGACTTATAAATCCAATACCCATACCTTCAAAAACAAATAATTTTAACAAAAAAAAAGTATTTTTTGTTTTAAAGTAGAATAAAATTAATGCAAAAGTGAATAAGGTTATCAATAAGGACGAGAAGTTTAAAATATTTTGATAAAATATCAAATAATTTAAAATATCAAAAGGCAAAACGTAAATCATGTATGTTATAACAAACGCTAATATATAATTGGGGATTAAATGCATTTAATTTTGAAATTTTAATTTATTTATACTGTTTGATATAAGAACTATTACCATTATTAATATGAGATATATAAAAAATAAATTTACAATTTATTTTAAGATTAGTTAATATAATTTTGGTTGTTTATGTCTTTCTTTAATTTTTTTATTTTATTTTTTAAATTATATATTTTCTTTTTTAACAGGAAAAAGCAAACCATTAGTCTTATAGTAATTTTCTTTTGCACTAATCTTTTGTACAATAATTTTGATAACTTAAGATTTCAAATGAAAGAAGATAAATATGGGAACAAATATACTTTTGATCTGCTAACAGGAAAAAAATGGAAAGTACGTTAAATCTATCAAAGTAATATTTGCAATTTTTAAATTCTTACAAAATATAACTACCTCTTTGACAGAATTTTAATACCTTTGTTGATACCTTCAAGATTCAAAGGCACCATTTTATTCAAAACAATGTTTCTGATTATTTTAGTTGACTCTGAGAATTTCCAGTATTTTTTTTGGGTAGGATTTACCCATAAATTAAACTTCCACTTTTCTAAAATTTTTTTTAGCCAAATCTCTCCTGACTCTTTATTAAAATATTCATTTCCTGCTCCAGCAACTAGTATTTCGTATGGACTCATGGATGCATCACCAACAAAAATACACTTGTAATCCGAACTATATGTTCTAAGAATATGATCTGTAGATATTTTTTCTTCCCACCTTCTATCATTATTTTTCCAAACATTTTCATAAATACAATTATGGAAATAAAAATATTCTAAATTTTTGAAAGTGTATTTTGCAGCGGAAAATAAATTTTCCACTTTTTCAATATAATAATCCATTGAACCTCCAACATCCAAAAATAATAAAATTTTAATATTATTTTGTCTTTCCTTATTTGTCCTAATTTCTAAATAACCATTTTTTGCCGTACTATGAATAGTTTCTTCAATATCAAATACTTCGTCTAAACCTGTTCTAGACCATTGTCTCAGTTTTTTTAATGCAATCTTTAAACCTCTCGTATCAAGTTGTTTTTTGTCATCGAAATTTTTAAAAATTCTTTTTTCCCATATTTTAACTGCTCTTTTTTGTATCGATCCCAATTGCCCAATCCTTATGCCCTCTGGATTAAACCCATATGCACCAAACGGTGATTTTCCAGCTGTACCAATCCATTTGTTCCCTCCTTGATGTTTTTTTTTTTGTGTTTTCATCCTATCTTTTAGAGTTTCGATTAATTCTTTAAAATCGCCTAAAGACTTAATTTTCGATTTCTCTTCTTCCGAAAAATTTTCTTGAATAACTTTTTCTAGCCAACTCTTTGGAACTTTTAAAAAATGCAAAATGTCCTCAAGTTCTATTCGATCGATAGATTTGAAATAATTTCCAAAAATTATATCAAATCTATCATACAATTTTTCATCTTTAATTAGACTAGCTTTAGCTAAAAAATAAAAATTATTTACATTATATTGAACTAAGTCAAGTTTGAGAGCATTGAGGAATGAAAGAAACTCATCAAGAGAAACCGGTACTTTAAACTTTTTTAATTCTAAAAAAAAATCTAAAAACATTACTCGTTATTTCTTCTCGACATAAATACTAGTTGCTCGAATAGATGGATGTCTTGTTCATTTTTAATTAATGCTCCATGTAATTTTGGTAGTATTTTCTTCGTACCTAGTTTTAGATCTGAAGGACTTAAATCTTCTATTAATAAAAGTTTAATCCAGTCTAGTGCTTCGGAGGTTGATGGTTTTTTTTTTAAGCCAGGTATTTCTCTAATTTCAAAAAAGTTTTTTAACGCATGATCTAACAACGTCTTTTTAATATTTGGGAAATGAACCTTAACAATTTTTTTAAGTGTATTGATTTCTGGAAACTGAATATAGTGAAAAAAACACCTTCTTAAAAAAGCCTCAGGTAAGTCTTTTTCATTGTTAGATGTTATTATAACAATAGGTCTTTTCTTAGCTTTTATTAAATCTCCAGTTTCAAATACATAAAATTCCATTCTATCTAATTCTTGTAAAAGGTCATTAGGAAATTCAATATCAGCTTTATCTATTTCGTCAATTAATAACACTGTTTTAGTTTCGCTTTCAAAAGCATTCCATATCCTTCCTTTTTTGATATAATTAGATATTTTTTCAATTTTTTTATTACCAAGTTGACTGTCTCTCAACCTACTAATTGCATCGTATTCGTATAGACCCTGCTGTGCCTTTGAAGTTGATTTAATAGTCCATTCAAAAATTTTTAAATTAAGATTTTTAGCAATTTGTCTTGCTAGTTCTGTTTTACCTGTACCTGGTTCCCCTTTTACTAATAGCGGTTTTTCAAGTGCAATAGAAGCATTTACAGCTAAAGTTAAATCGTTAGTGGATATATAATCTTTGGTACCTTTAAATTCCATTTATATTCCTTTAAAAAATAAAATTAATAAAAAATTCTTATTGAATACTATTGTAGTGAACCGTTGAGAATATATTTTAAAATTTTCACTACTTGATTTTGATCTTTTGCAACCGCCGAAGCTGAAGCATCAACTTCTTTTAGAGCGTGTTGATTGTCATCATCATGTATAACAATTATAGATTTATTAAGAGCACAGGCATAACCAGCATCAAAAGCAGCATTCCATTGTTTATATTTATCTCCAAACTTAACAATTACTAAATCACAGTCTTTAATACATTTCTTGGTTTTTATAGAGTTAATTTTTGCACCTTTGTTGTCTTTCCAAAATCTTTTTTCTTCATTACCAAGTATTTCAACGCCACAATTGTCTGAGGCTTCGTGATTTGTTACGGGCGAAGAAAAACTTACATTCAAATTCTCTTTCTTACATTTCTGGACTATTTCATCTCTCCAATTAGAATGGATCTCTCCAGACAAATATATATTAAACATCTAATTCTCCCTCAAAATAACAATTAAAATATTAATTTGAAAAAATAAAAAAGTCTTAAAAGTTTTATTTCTTCATTAAATAATATTAAATTCAATAGTGGTTTAATTAAGCATAGTCAATTAGTGAATAAAATATTTTATAATCCTATTAACTTTTACTTTTTTTTATTAAAAAATTTAATATATATTAATTATGATTTCTTTTAATTCTTCGATGAAATTTTTCAATCATTTTTGTATAGCAATACTACTATTCTTCTCTTTAAATTTAATTAACGGAAACCCTGGACTTTCAGCAACTAATAAATTAAATAATGTTTCAAAAAATTGTAAGAATTCTCTAGAGTGGTATGATGACAATCCTGAATATAAGGGTGAATTCACTCGTGTATTTGAATATTGTAAAAAATATGCAAAAGATATAAGTCCAAAAGGTTTTGAGGTTAATCCAATTTTATCTGATTTTGGAAGCATGAATGGGGTCAATACTCGTCCTAGAGATAGTATCCACCAAGGTATTGATATAATTGGTCCTAAAGATCAAGATATAATTGCAATTGCAGACGGTAAAGTTTTAGAAACAACAACTGAAGATTGTTGGGGGTCAACACTCATAATTGACCATGGAAAATCTTTTGACGGCAAAAACCTAATTACTATATATGGTCATGTCGGTAAGTTTTTTGTCAAAGAAAATGATATAGTAAGGAGAGGAGAATTGGTTGCTAAACTTCCAGAAAAAGTGAAGTTCAGATGTATGGCAAGGGTTCGTCATCTGCATCTACAAATTGGTCAAAGATATTGTGAAAAGGAGGAAAAAGACAATTGGGGTTGTAAATATTTTATAAAAGATTTTTATCGTTCTTTAAACCCTCATAATTATTGGGCTGATGGACCTAACAATATCTCGTGTTTTGAAAAAAATCGAGAATTTGCAAAAGGAACAATCACTTATCCCTTTCCATGTAAAAAAAGAGTTAGTCACAATTGATAAATATTATTTAAACAATCGCAATCTACTTCTTATTACTCTTCCATGTTCCACCATAGATGAAGTTATAACAAAAATTTTTTTTAATTTTCTTTAAGCATTTTTCACAAATAAAAACCCAGTCAGGTTTTTTATTGTATTTACATCGAAAAAGTGTTTTTTTTATTTCTTCACAATTATAACATTGTTTTTTTCTATTTCTCATTTACAAAGGTTACCTTTAAACTTGTGAGGTTTTTTTATTTGTTTGACATTTATTAATAAAGAAAAATTAATCAATTATTTTATTGAAAATATAAATTTAAGAAATAGTATATATTATTATGCCAATACTAATATTCATAGTAACTTTATTCCTTTCCACATTCATCAATTCAAAAGAACCATGCAAATATGTAACATTTACAACAAACGATGAAGTGAAATATACAGAACAAAAATCAATTAGAGTTTCTGATGTTGAAGATCACTTTATAAGAATTTTTAAAACTGAAACAAAACATAAAAATTCTAAAAAAAATTGCGAGGGTTTAAAACTCTCTAAAACTGATTTCTTCGGAATCAGCGATTATACAAAAAAAAATGGTGAAGTTTCGGGTTACTCTATTGGCACATACAATGATGGAAGTAAAATATTTTCTCGTTTGAATGGTATTTCTCATACTCCTTTAGATCAAACTCAGAATGGTTTAGTTACTCTAACCATTTCAATAACAGGCGGGACAGGGAAATATAAAGGTATTGCCGGATATGGAAAAGGAAAAACAGAATTTAATCCAGAAACAGGGTACTCTTCAGGAAAAACAGAAATTTTTTATATGCTCAGGAATTAACTTAATTAAAAATTTTTTTTTAGTTGACCGATTAACATTAATATATTTTCCTTAAATTAATCATCTATATTAAGATAAAATCATTTTCTTTATGCAAAGAATTCCCAAAAGAAAAAAAATCAAATATATACTTTGCAAATCCTTCGATTTCTCCAACTTTCTAATACTTTCCATTTCTATCTTTTATTTTATAATTCACAATGAGATGATGTTATTTACAAAATTTATTTTTAAATGAAAAAAGCTAATTATAAAATTATTCAAGGAAATTGTCTTGAAGAAATGGATAAAATTTACGACGAAAAAGGTCAGTTTATTGACTTTATTTTCGCTGATCCGCCGTACTTTTTATCTAATGGAGGTGTAAGCTGTAACAATGGTAAAATGGTAAAGGTAGATAAAGGCGATTGGGATAAGTCTAAAGGTGCAGATTTAAATCATACATTTAATGTTGAGTGGATAAAGAGATGTCAAAGACTTTTAAAACCTAATGGATCAATGATGGTATCTGGAACACTTCACACTATTTATTCAGTTGGTTTTGCGATGCAACAGTTAAACATGAAACTTCTTAATAATATTACCTGGGCAAAGCCTAATCCTCCTCCAAACCTTGCTTGTCGCTATTTTACTCACAGCACAGAAACAATTATATGGGCAGCAAAAACATTGAAGACAAAACATTTTTTTAACTACAAGTTAATGAAAGAGATAAATGGAAATAAACAAATGAAAGATGTTTGGAGCTTCACGGCATCAAAGAAAAGTGAAAAAGAATTTGGAAAACATCCTACACAAAAACCTCTAAATCTATTAACAAGAATTTTACTTTCAACTACAAATGAAAGCGATTTAGTTTTAGATCCTTTTAATGGAAGTGGAACAACAGGAGTGGCATGCGCATTAAATAATAGGAGGTATATTGGTATAGAATTAGAAAAATCTTATATAAAAATAACTAAAAAAAGAATAAATAATGTTGAGTCACAACTAATCCTGTAAACTTTTCATAATTAATTAGTTTTTAGAAAAAAAAACCAAAAAATAAAAAAACAAGACCAAAAAATAATTAAAGCCCTAACGATTATTTTACTTTTAATTTTTATTTTCATACTAATTTAAAATCCCTTATCTGGTTCTTACATACATAAATAAATGTGTAGAAGCCTTTTATTTTTTGAAAAAATAACAAAGAAAGACTCCAATAAGAAAAAGAAGTAATAAAATACCTCTTCCGTATCCTAAGTTACTAGTGACATCCATAAAGTTTATTTAATATTAAAAACATTGGGAGCCACTTTGTCAACTTCGATGATTATAAATGTTAATATTATATATAATTATACCATAAAATGTTTGAAATAATTTTATCTATAAATTCTCTCACTACACCATGTCCACCTTTTTTTTAAGAATATGTATACCAGATATTTTTTTCACTTCATTTACTGCATTACTAGGACAATCTGAAATCCAGCGCTATTTAATAATTCTCTACAATTTAAATCCTCTCCCATATAAGCTTTATTTTCTAATTTTATATTTTCTTTGTTACAAATTTCTCTAACCAACATCTAGTTTTTCATTATGCTGATCATTCAGGTAAACATAACCAACTTTCAACTTTTGACCGCGATTTCAAACAATCTTAGTATTTTACCAGTAGTTGTCCAAGTTTTAATTACGGCCTTTTTAAAATCTCAAAATCTTTACCATCGTGTGTATATAATCTTTTAAACCCTTCTCCATTTTCACCGTAAAACATTCCAAAACCTGTCAATGTACCATCTACATCAGAGAGAACTAATTTTATCTGTTAAGATTTTATTTTGCTATAAAATTATCGAACTGAGCTCTTACATGAAAAGATGTATTTTGTATACTCAGATTCTAGATGTAAAAGTCCATTTCGAATTATTCCACTGTAACTGATTTCGCTAAATTTCTTGGTTGGTCAACGTCTGTACCTTTAAGAACAGCAGTGTAATATGCAAGTAATTGGACAGGTATACAGAATAAAATTGGCATAACAAAGCTGTTAACAACAGGAAAAGTGACTGAAATTTTCTTTAATTTGTCAATTTTTTTAATACCGGAAAAATCTGTAAGAATGAAGACCTTTCCCCCTCTGGCTAATATTTCTTCTGTATTAGATATATTCTTATCAAACAAATCGTTCATAGGTGCAATAATAATCACGGGCATATTTTTATCTATTAAAGCAATTGGCCCGTGTTTCATTTCTCCAGATGCATAACCCTCAGCATGAATGTATGAGATTTCTTTAAGTTTTAAAGCTCCTTCTAATGCGATTGGATAGCATGAACCTCTTCCCAAAAAGATCGCACTACGAGAATTTACAATTTTTTCTGAGATATTTTTTATATCCTTATCATCCTTTAAAATCTCAGTAATTTTCGAGGGGAGCTCAATTAAACTTGTGGTTAATTCATCTTCGGTTTTTTCATCAATTAATTGCCTTTCTCGAGAAATAATAATTGTTAAACAGGCTAATATTGATAACTGAGCTGTAAGCGCTTTTGTCGAAGCCACACCTATTTCTGGACCAGCAGCAATGAAAATACAATCATCAGACTCTCTGGCTATACTACTTTCCTTAGTATTAACAATACTCAATACTTCCATATTCTTTGATTTTACATATCGTAAAGCCGCCAAACTATCTGCTGTTTCACCTGACTGTGAAATAAATATCGTTAACTTATTTTTTTTAACAATGAGCTCTTTGTATCTAAATTCAGATGCTAATTCAGCGGTACAGGAAATGTTGCTGTATTTTTGAAACCAATATGTTGCAGTCAGGCATGCATAATATGAGGTTCCACAAGCAACAAAACTAATTTCGTTAATTTTTTTCCAATTAATTTTTAAATTAGGAATGTTTATGAATTTTTTTATTGGATCAATAAATCTGGATAAAGAGTCCCCCAAAATTGAGGGTTGCTCAAAAATCTCTTTTTTCATGTAATGATTAAAGTTACCTTTCGAAACTCCCTCTCCAGTATATGACGTCAAACTTATTTTTCTATTAATTGGTTTGTTATTAAAATCAAAAATTTGATATTTATTTTTTTTTATAACTACCCAATCCCCCTCCTCTAAAAAACTTACTCTTTGAGTAAATGGTGCAAGAGCGATTGAGTCAGAACCAAGAAAAAATTTTTCATCTCCTATTCCAAATGTTAAAGGACTTCCTTTTCTAGCTCCAATCAATAAATCAAAATTTTTGAAAACCACTGCTATTGAAAAAGCTCCTTCAAGTTTTGGTAATGTTTTTTTAAGAGAATCTTCTGGTGACAATCCACGTCTTAGATAATCTGTTAGAAGGTGAACAATTACTTCACTATCAGTTTCAGAATTAAATATGTGACCATTACTTATTAATTCCTTCTTAAGTTGTGTAAAATTTTCAATTATTCCATTGTGAACTATACTTACATCTTCAGTTACATGTGGGTGAGCATTAACTTTTGATGGAACTCCATGAGTTGCCCACCTGGTATGACCAATTGCAATATTTGAATTAAACTTTGCTTTTTTTAATGATTTTTTTAAATTGCATAATTTTCCTTGTGCTTTGAAAGTTTTAATTTCTTCTTTCTCGACTAGGGATAGACCAGATGAGTCATAACCTCTGTATTCTAATCTAGTCAAACCTAACAAGACATCTTCAACCACATTTTTACCTCCAAAAACACCAAATATACCGCACATATTTTACCTTTTTTTATTTTTTTTCTTCACTAATTCAGACTTTCTAAAAACAGTAATACCTTCTGAAATATTACTTTTTAATACAGTTCCTGCACCAACAATTGAGTCATTCTCAATTACTACGGGTGCAATTAAAGAGGTATTAGAACCAATAAAACAGTTATCTCCAATTTTTGTTTTATTTTTTTTCTTGCCGTCATAGTTACATGTAATTGTTCCAGCACCAATATTTGTATCAATTCCTATTGTTGCGTCTCCAACGTAAGAAAGGTGAGAAATTTTACTTAAATTTTTTATTTTTGACTTTTTTACCTCTACAAAATTTCCAATTCTTGTATTTTCTCCAATCTCACTTTTTTCTCTTATTCTAGCAAAGGGACCAACTTCACTATCGTCTTTAATTTTAGATTTCTCAATATGGCAAAAACTTTTCACAACTACATTTCTTCCTATAATAACATTTTTTCCGAAATAAACATTTGGATGAATAATAGTTTCCTCACTAATTTCCGTGTCATAACTAAAAAAGACTGTTGATGGATTAATTAATGTGATTCCTTTTTTTAAAAAGAAATCTCTTTTAGTATTCTGGTAAATACTTTCAACAATTGTTAAATCTTTTTTGTCATTCACACCTAATGTTTCAAAATAATTACATTTAGTATGAGTAACAACTTTATTTTGGCTATTGAAGATTTTGATTAAGTCAGTCAAAAAAAACTCACCTTTAGAATTCTTATTATTAACTTTAGAAATATTTTGAACCAGTTCGTTGGTGTTTAAGGCCATAACTCCAGTATTACACAAATTAATTTTTTTCACCTCTTTAGAAGCTTCTGAAAACTCAACTATTTCAATTACCTTATTTTCTTTGACGATAACTCTTCCATAATTTTTAGTATTTTTTGGTTCCATTGATAAAATATCTAAGTTTGCTTTTTTAATTTTTAAATTATTTATCATTTTTTTTAATGTAGTAGCTTGAATTAAAGGAGTATCTCCATAGAGTATTAATGTATTATCATTCAAAAAATCGTCAGGTTTTGTTATGCCACATCGAACTGCATCGGCAGTACCTAACTGTTTTTTTTGGATGAAAAATTCAATAAATGGAAACTTTTCTTTTGTAATCGAAATATACTTTTTCATTTCATTGGAAATAACAATACTACATTTATTTGGTTTTAGCTTTTTAACTGTATTGAGAACATGATAGAGCATTGGTAAGTTTGCAACATTATGTAAAACTTTCGGTTTTTTTGATTTCATTCTAGTTCCTTTTCCAGCTGCTAGAACAATTATAGATAAAGTCATTTCATTAATTTAAAAAATTCATTTAAGTTTCAGTAGAATTTATATTATAAGAATTTCTTTAAGTTCTGAAATTGTTTTATGAAAAAAATTAAATGTATATTGTTTGATCTAGATGGTACTCTTGTAAATACTGGTCCAGATTTATTAGAATGCTTAAATTATATTCTAAAAATTCAAAATCTACGTTGTATGAAAATCAATGAAATTGGTAACCTGATTGGTGGAGGTGCTGCTGAAATGATAAGAAAAGCCTACAGTATAAATAATAAAAGTTTAAAATCTGACGAACTAGCAGATATGGTTGAACAATTTTTGGAGTTTTATAGAAAAAATACTACATCAAAATCTAAATTATATTCAAATATTTTGGAGATACTCATTCGTTTAAAAAAAAAAACTTTGTTTTAGGTGTTTGTACTAATAAAAAACAATATTTAGCCGAAAAAGTTCTTAGTGAACTAAAAATTTCAAAATACTTTTCTTTAATTTTAGGTTCCTCAACAAAACTTAAATTGAAGCCAAACACAGATATGCTTGAGTACTGTGTCGAAATGTTAGGTTTCAATTTTGAAGAAACAATTATGATAGGAGATAGCAATAATGACATCGAACCAGCTTTTAAATTAAATATGCAATCTATATTCGTTAAATATGGGTTTGGAAAAATTGAAAAATATCAACCTTCATATGTTGTAGATAATGCGATAAAAATATTAGACTGTTTAAAGTGATATCAATTATATTTTTATCTTCTCGGTAAAAAAGAGATTAATTTCTAAAAGAACTGAATAGATTGTAAAAAAAGCTATAATTATCGCTAAAAAACCAATAAGATATAAATATTTCGAAAACTTATCTTTCATACTATATAGTTTATAATCCAGAATATACTTAATATCACCGATAGTTTATTTAATTATATATTTTTGTTTTAAATATTAAAAGTAATTTACAAGAACAAAACTTTAACCAATAATTAATTATAAATAACTTAGTAGACAAAAATTTGAGAAACTATTTTTAAAATACGAAGGAATTAAATCATCATTTAAATTAAATACATTTTATTTTCTCTTTAAAAATATTTTTTTATTGATACTTTACTCTTGGAGAAAAAAATTGTGCTTAATAAAAGAATCAAAAATTGCAATTGAATCTGCTGTTAGAAATATAAATAATGGTAAATTAGTATCGATTATGGCAGAGACAGTATATGGATTAGCAGTCGATGCATCTAATTCATCTGCAATAAAACATCTTTATAAAATAAAAGGAAGGCCTAAAAAAAATCCACTAATTGTTCATGTAGATTCTATCAAAATGAGTAACAGTATAGGTATATTAAATAATGATTTTTATAGGTTGGCTAAGGCTTTTTGGCCTGGACCATTAACAATAATTGTAAACAAAAAAAAAGATGCACCTTTAAGTGAACTTGCTACTTCAAAATTAGATACAATTGGACTTAGAATTCCAAGTTCAAGTATTTTTCTAAAAATTATCAATAGATTCAAAAAGCCAATTGCAGCTCCTAGTGCTAACCAAAGTGGTTACATATCCGCAACCACAGCTGAGCATGTATATCATTCATTTGGAAATAAGGTAAGTTTAATCATTGATTCTGGAAAATGTAAATTCGGTCTAGAGTCTACGATTGTAAATTTAACAGTCAAACCTTATAGAATCGAAAGGTTAGGAATAATTGATAAGAAAGAAATATTTGAGAAAACTGGTCTAAAATTTAAAGTTAACAATACTGTTAATCAAAATAAAATAATATCACCTGGACAAATTTTAAAACATTACTCGCCGAAAACACCCATTAGATTGAATGCAAAAAAACCCATGAAGAATGAAGCATTTTTGTGCTTCGGATTACAAAAAGAAATATTTAATAATTCATTAAATTTATCTTCAAAAGGTTGTCTTAACGAGGCTGCATATAACCTATTCGATTTTCTGAGGAAACTAGATATAACAAAAAAATCAAAAATAGCTATCTCAAAAATTCCTAACAAAGGTGTTGGTGTTACAATTAACGAAAGATTGAAAAGAGCTAATGTCAAAAATTCATAAAATTACAAAAATACTAAAAAAATCTGAATATTCAGTGAATCAAGATTTAATTAAAAATTATTGTATAGATTGGAGAAAAAGATATTTTGGAACTTCAGAGTTAATAGTATTTCCTAAAAGTATAATTGCTTTATCTAAAGTTATTAAAGTTTGTAATAAACATAAAATTCCGATTGTTCCACAAGGTGGAAATACAGGTTTAGTTGGAGGTTCAGTTCCTAGAAAAAATAAGTCAGAAATCATAATTAACTTAAAAAATATAAATAAAATTCGTAAAATTAACAAAAATAGTTTTTCAATTATTGTTGAAAGTGGTTGTATCTTAGAGTCTATCCATCAGTTTGTAAAAAAATATAATCTCTCTTTTCCAATATCCATCGGTTCAAGGGGAAGTTGTCAAATAGGTGGAAATATAGCCACTAATGCAGGTGGCCTTAATGTTCTAAAATATGGTTCTTTAAGAAATAATATAATTGGATTAGAAGCGGTACTTAATAATGGCGAAATCTACTCAAACTTAAAAAATATAAGAAAAGATAATAGTGGGTATGACATCAAACAACTATTAATTGGTTCGGAGGGAACATTAGGTTTAATTACTGCAGCTAATATTAAACTCCACCCTACTCCTAAAGAAAAAATAGTTATATTTTCAAGCTTTTTTGATTTCTCTGATTTATTGGATTTCTATTACGAAACAACCAAAATTTTTAACGACTCAATTACAAGCTTTGAAATGATGAATGATGATTCCATACAAATTGTTTTAAAAAATAATCATGAACTTAAACCAATAGTTAAACAAAATAATTTCTATTGCCTACTTGAAATTTCAAATTTTTTATACTTTGAAGACTTTAACAATTTTGTTATCTCCAGATTAGAGAAAATTTCCAAGAAATATGATGACATAATAATATCAAAATCAGAATACGAAAATCAAAAGCTCTGGAACTATAGAGAACTTATTCCAATTTCTGAATTAAATGAAGGTTTTATTATTAAACACGATATTTCAATTCCGTTAGAAAATATGGTGAAATTTGTCAAAACAACCGAAAAAGAACTACTTAAAATTTATAAAAACATAGGATTTATTAACTTCGGTCATATCGGAGACAATAATCTTCACTACAACATATTTCAAAAAACTTCATATAAAAATAATGATTTAAAAAAAAAGAGAAAATTAATTAATAAAATTATTTTTGAAAATGTTAATAAATTAGGAGGAAGTTTTAGTGCAGAACACGGCATTGGTCAATTGAGAAAAAATGAATTAAAGACTTACAAAACAAAAGATGAAATAAAAAAAATGTTAGATATAAAAAAAATATTTGATCCCAATAAAATTTTCAATCCTGGAAAATTATTTTAATCAAGAAATTGTTCGTATACCTCATTAGCTTTTTCACAATTACTAATTAAGTCTTTTTTTACGGCCAATAAACCTATTAAATACAAGTAAAACCACTTTGAAAATAAACCTGCTCTGTAATTTCTTTTAGCAAATCTCCATGATCTTCCCGTGAGTCTTCTAAGGGCAAAAAGTTTAATATCTATATTTAAACTATTATTATCCTTTAAAAATAATTCAAGAGCTTTTGAAACTCTATATAATTGATTAATTTTTTTTTCCGAAATCTGACCTGGAACAATTTCAGGTAAAACGGCAGTTACATGATTTAATTTTAAAAATTGTCCATATAATGCTAATTTTAGGGTTAATGAATATTCTTGACTAAATTTTATTCTTTCATCACATCCACCTGTTTTTTGGCATATGTTTGTTCTAACTAAAAATTGCGAGGGATTAAACATAGAATTTTTCATAGCCTCTTTTAATGGATTTCTAATAATTTTAATATTTTTTGGATTAATTATAGTTTTTAAATCTACTTTTTTAAAATTTTCTGTCTTAGTTTGTTCACCATAAACCAAAACGCATTTAAGATGTTCTTCCAGAAGAGCAACCATTGTCTCGGTTGCGTTATTTGTAATCAAATCGTCAGCATCTAAAAATTTTATGTATTTATTTTTTGCTAAAAAAATTCCCACATTAGTTGCATTAGCAGATCCTTTATTTTTTTGGGTAATAATTTTGCAATTTTTTAAATTCTTTGTCTCTTTTTCAAGAATTTCTAATGAATTGTCTGTTGAACCGTCATTAATAAATATGAACTCTTTTTTAAAGTCACCGGTCTGATTTCTAATAGATTGTATTACATATTTTAAATATTTGGACTTATTATAAACAGTTGTAATGAAAGTTACAGAGCTCATACTAATTTTGGTAACTAATTAACTCTTTATAAAATTTTTGGGTTCCAAATGCTGAAGATTTTGTTTCTTCTATTCTATTTTCTTTTACAATACCCACACCTTTACAGATCCACTCCTCAGAAGATACGAAAACCTTATTTGGTCCAGATCTCGTATCAGCTATAAATTCTGTTTCTCCAGTTCCTTTGATATAAATACAATCATCAAATGATCCAGCCAAAACCTTAATTTTTATATTTTTTGAGATTACTTTGTAATTCATTTCGAGTGTTGCTGAAGGTACAAAGTCTCGCAGAGGTGGCTGAAAACCTTTAGTTATAAATAGTTGACTTTTTGTAATCCAACTATCTTTTGAAAAATCAAGAGATGGAATTATCTCTTTTTCAAGTGGTTCGTCTAGAGAATTGTTGTCTGAAAAATAGGCAGCAATTCGATAAAGATTATTTTTTTCCTTATTTTTAAAAAAAGTTATAACATCTCCATTAGAATAAATTTTTGAATATTTTGTTCCTTTTCCTTGAATGAAAGTTTGTGCATTTGTTATTGTTAATCTTTTTTGCTTTGTGCTTCCAGTATAACTAGAACCTATATTTATCTTATAATTCCATATAAAACCCTCTTTATGAGGAAAGTAATCATAGTCATTTTTGCATCCAGTAAGCAAAAATATAAATAAAAAAATAAAAAAATTTTTAGATCTCATATTACGCGTGGTGCCCAAGGGAGGAATTGAACCACCGACACAGCGATTTTCAGTCGCTTGCTCTACCAACTGAGCTACTTGGGCTAATAAAAATTAAATCAGTTAGATTAATATATATAATAACAAAAAAATGCCAACAATCTTATTTACTTTTATCCCAACCTATTCCAATTAATAAACTATTCAAATCAAATATTGATAATCCTACAACATTTGAATACGAACCTTTTATTTTTTTAATTATCATTTCTCCTTTATTTTGTATCGCGTAGCCACCAGCTTTTCCAATTCCGTCAGCAATAAGTTCTTTATTATTAATCTCTAAACTAGATAACTTTTTAAAATATACCTCTGTAGTAATTAATTTTTTAAAAGTTTGGCCTGTGGGTGCTAACAAACATATTCCACCATAAACAAAATGTTTTCTT
>MDTB01121421.1_pt1 | contig 29016 bp, 29 predicted proteins | sample 811161 | NCBI WGS metagenome assembly MDTB01 (sample SAMN05326650, study PRJNA326480) | marine metagenome | isolation source: seawater | place: Mediterranean Sea | collected 2009
TCCATCTTTTTAAATCTAAAGCCAGGCTGCTTGGGGCTTACTGTTCGGCTTGCTGCTCTTTCATCCGCATCTTTTTGAAGCGGTTGGAGAAGTTTGTGGCGTCTTTAAATTGAATGCGTGCCGGTACTTTATAGGGTGCGAGTTGGGCTCGGCAGTGGTTTTTGATCGCTCGTTTCATTGGCTTGGGGTCTAGCCCTGCCTGGAGAACAATTTCTGCGGCGACGATTTGTCCGGTCAGGGCATTGCTTTCGCCGTAGACGAGGCAATCGGCAATCTCTGCCATCTCAAGGAGGGTGCTTTCCACTTCTGATGGGGTGACTTTTTCTCCGCCGACATTGATGATTTCTTGTGTGCGTCCGACGATTCGGTAATAGCCATCACCGTCTGCATCGCTTGCGGGTTCGAGGAGGTCTCCAGTTTTAAACCAGCCGTCTTCAGTGAAGCGACTCATCTCGTGGTTGAGATAGCCGAGTATCTGGCTCTTGGAGCGGAGCCAGAGTTCGCCTTCAACGATTCGGTATTCAGTGTCTGGATCGTCAAATTTAATTAGAGTGCTAGTCGAAGATCGACTGGTGGTCTGGCTGATGCCGGTTTCACTGGTGCCAAAGGTTTGAATGAGAATCGCTTTCGGAAAGTGTTCTTTGATTCTGAGAAGAAGGGATTCTGGCATGGGTTCTGTTCCATAGGTGATGTAGCGAAGGCTCGAGAGTTGATAGCGATTGAGAACTCCCGAAATAAGGAAGAGATTGAGAAAGGTGGGCGAAGCAGGGAGGAGTTTGACGCCGTGTTTTTCTATGGCCGAAGCCACGCTCTCGGGGTCACGATTTTTGGGTACAACCAGATGGGCACCAGTAGCGAGCCCATTGAAGAGTGTATTCAGTCCGCCGATGTGATCAAAAAGAAGAAAGATGAGGATAGAGAGTTGTTTGGGGCGTTTTTTCTCAAAGCCGGCAAGGAGTCTTTCTGCGGAGTGAATCATTGCTTTTGGAGTGCCCGTACTCCCACTACTGAAGAGGATGAGACCAGCTTCTCCATCGCTCTTAAGTTGCTGGACGAGTGCGTGGGCAGGTTCCACTTGATCGGGAGGAATTCTCTGAGTGGACAGTTCGGTATTACTATCGACTCGCCATTGAACTCGAGCGGCTGTGATGCGTTGTTGCTGTTCGTTTTCTGCTTCGATGGCAACTGGGGCAACCATGGCTTTGATTTGAAAGAGGGCGAGGAGTGCAGCGATTCCTTCGAGGGTGTAATCGCCACTGAGGAGCACGGTGTCTCCAGCTCGGATTCCAGACGATTCCAAATGCCTACGCGCATCTCCTAGGGCACGAGCGAGGTCTTGGTAGGTATAACTCTCTGTATCGAGACTGAGGAATGGTCTCTCAGAAAAACTTTCGATGCGGTCGTACAGCCAGTCGGTCACGGTTTTCGATGGGTTCTCCCGAAAGGGTCTATGCTTGTATGCCGCCTAGGTAGAGGACTTGTCCAGTGATAAAGTCACTTTCGGGTTTAATAAGAAAATCAACACAATTAATGATATCTTGGTAGGTGCCTAGCCGAGGGATGGCTTGTTGTTGGATGAGGTCGGCAATTTTTTCTTTGGGGATGAGTTTGATTAAATCTGTTTCAATCGGGGTGGGGCCGATCGCATTGACGGTGATGTCCATGTCTGCAAGTTCTTTAGCGGCGGTTTTAGTCAGTGATTCAACGGCTGCTTTGCTCGCCGCATAGAGGGCTTCACCTTCGAGGTTGAGCGGACTGGCAATGCTGGAAAAATTGATGATGCGTCCACCGCCAGAGCGACTCATTTGTTTGGCGCATTCTCGGAGCATGAGAAAGCTGCCTTGAACATTCGTTTTAAAAATACTTTCGTAGGATTCAAGTGGGCTGAGCAGGAGGTGATTCATTGCAGCAACTCCCGCATTATTAATGAGCACACGAATCGGTTGGTGGCTTTTTTTGACGCTTTTTAGGGTTTCAATCACGGAGCGTTCGTCGGCAATATCGAGGCGGTAGTGGTGATAGTTTTTATGCTTGAGATCACAGTCTCTACGGCTACAACCTGCGACGATCCAGCCTTGCTCTAGGAGGTGCTCAGCTAGGGCTCGGCCAATGCCTTTGCGAGTTCCGGTTATAAATGCAAGTTCACTCATGGGCTACAAATATGGGCTACAAATCTTTGGGTATCAGTCTTTGGTTGTTTCGATCAATTCCATGATGTAGTCTACGCAAGTTCCGATTCGGCGAAAGGGGGAACGGGTGCGACTCATCGCACTGGCGTTAGCCAAGGTGATGTGGATATTGTAGTCATCTGAGAGCCGCTCTTCGATATCGGTGATGACATTGACTAAGTTCATGCTGTCTAAACTACTCCGAGATCCAAAGAGCGGGGTGCTTTCATCGGTCTGTAGAAACGCTTCCTTACCGAGGTCTTCGCCCAACTCTCTGAGTACAGTTTGCACGAGTTCAAGTAAGTTCTGTCTATCTATGCTCATGATCACTTATGCTGGTTTGCGGGCTATAGCTTTGCTGCTTAGGGTGTTCGTTCCCTAAAAATTCACTGCGGGTAGCTTGGTCTTTTTCGTTAATATTTTTTCTTAAGAGGACTTCTCTTATTGTTAAAAAAAGTATCTTCAGGTCGAGCATTATCGAGTGGTTATCTACATACCAGCAATCGAGCCTGAATTGTTCATCCCAAGAGAGTGTATTGCGTCCATTGATTTGAGCCCAGCCCGTGATTCCAGGGGGTACGCTGTGGCGTCGGTTTTGCTCTTTAGTGTAGCGTTCTTTATAATGCGTGGGTAAGGGTCTGGGTCCAACAAAGCTCATTTCACCTCGCCATACATTCCATAGTTCGGGTAATTCATCGAGGCTAGTCGATCGTAGAAATCGACCCCAAGGGGTCAGTCTTTGGGCATCGCTGCCCTCGCCAGTACGCATCGTGCGAAATTTATGGATAAAGAAAGGATGCCCATGCATTCCTAGGCGTTTTTGATGAAAGAAGATCGGTGATCCAAGTTGGATTTTTTGAATGATACAAATACAAACGACTGGGAGGAGAAAGCAGGGTATGCAGATCAGCACTAAGCTTATATCGAGTATTCGTTTCATGGTCAGTTTCCTATCGTTTATGGTGTTCTCTAAATATTAGTCAAACTTCTCGTTGACAGAAAAATATTAAATTATATTACTTTAAGAATGATTACTGACCCCTCGAAAAGAATTTTTGACGCTTTCTCTTTGACCCGTTTGCTCACGACTTCATTTGGATCTGGTAATGGTGAGCGTGCCTGTATTTTAATTGATTTACCCGATCCTCAAGCGATCAAAGATTTTGCCTTTTTAGAGGATGAGACCCTGTCGATTCAAAATTATGGTCATGAAGTATTTTATAAGGGCTTTCAGAATGGGGCTCTTGAAACCATGCAATGGACTGGCGGAGAAATATACGCCTACAAGGAAACGGGAGGTAGTAATCTAGACATGGAGGATATTTGTTTTGATCCGAGTGGGCAACAATTGAGCCTCGATGGAGATATTTACCCTAACTATGATATCATTCTTGTCGTGTCGACTTTTTCGGCTACCGCCCCCTTGACAGCAAAGTGCAAAGAGTTTGGTTTTCGCGGAGCGACTTTACATGGCTTGAACCAAATTATTTTGGATACGGGCTTGTCTGTAGATTATGAGGCGGTCAGTGATGATTCTGAAAAACTTCGCCTCGCCCTCACTCGAGCAGACTATTTTGAAATTGATTTTGAGGTGGAGAGTACGACCTATACTTTGCGCTTAAATACCAACGGTCAAGAGGCGCAGAAAAGTCATGGTTTATGTCCTCCTGGCAAACCTGATGTGGCGAATTTGCCCGCGGGAGAGGTCTATTTTGTTCCAGAAAGTGTCGATGGCATTTTCCCTTTTAAGTATGCTGAGGAAACAATTGGTCTACTCCATGTCAAAGGGGGGAGTATCTTTAAATCTCAATTTGTCTATGGAGACTATGCTGAGATTCAGGCACACAATGAGCGCTTGAAAGATGATCCGATGGTCGGTGCGATCGGCGAGCTCGGTTTTGGAACACAGGTCTTGCCATTCTCAGGTCGAGATATTCAAGATGAAAAGATTTTGGGCACGGTTCATATAGCTACAGGGCGTGACGATCACCTTGGAGGAACGATTACTCCCGATTTATTTAAAGAGCATAAAAACGCTTCACACGATGATGTCTTGTATGCTCCCCACAAAACGCCAGAAATTCGACTGCCTGAAGTGCGGATGTTTAAGGACGGGAAAACGGAAATTCTTATCCAAAATTACAAGCCTTCGCCCTTTATGATTTCGGTTTTGACCGCAGAAATTCCCGTCACGGTATAAATTTTGTGGTTTAATCAGAATCAAATCGATCAGATCTTATTTCAGTTTTGTTCGGAGCAGTTTCTATTACTTCGGTTCTTTTACACTCTCTGTTTATTTTTTCTTCTTTAAACTGGCTAACTGTTCTTCATTTAATTTGTTATGGCTGAAGCAATCTATGAATCTGATGAACTGTTAAATCAGTATTTGCTTTTTCACTACGGATCGCGTGAGCAGTTATTCCCCTATGACTTTTCTTTTCCCGATGCGTCAGTTTTTGATTTCCCTCAGCGTTGTGTGCGTGAGGGCGTGGACGAAGCGCAGTTGTCCAATCGATCTCGAGCCTTAGATTTAGGGTGTGCGGTTGGGCGCTCAAGTTTTGAGCTAGCGCAAATTTTTGATTCAGTTTTGGGGATCGACTATTCAGCTGCTTTTATTCAGGCGGCTGAGCAACTGCGCACAAAGGGCACGCATCCAGTCAGCCGTACGATTGAGGGCGGGCACGCACTATCTGAAATGGTATCGCTCGATCCCTCATTGATGTCGAATAAAGTCAATTTTGAGGTTGGTGATGCAATGGCATTGCGTTCAGATCTGGGGACTTTTGATTGTGTTCTCGCCTGTAATTTAATCTGCCGTCTTTCTGACCCGATGGTTTTATTGAATCGATTCTCTGAATTAGTGCGGCCGGGGGGGCAATTAGTGATAACAACGCCTTACACATGGTTGGAGTCTTTCACTCCAGCAGATAGATGGTTGAGTGCGGGGGCAAAAAATTCTTTTTCCGGTTTAACTCAGGCTTTAGAGTCTACGGATGAATTTAAATTGCATGCGGTTTGGGATATGCCTTTTTTGATTCGAGAGCACGCACGAAAATTTCAATTTTCTATCGCCCAAGCGAGTCGCTGGATTCGCTCTTAGTCGGTTCTTAGTTCGCTCTTCGCAGTCAGTCGATTTATGAAAAGAGACTATAAATCACTGTATTGGATAAAGTGATTGGCTCGTTTGAGTTGAGCTTCTAGTTGTCCAGCCAATGGAAGGGTACGGTCCTTGGGATGAATAGAAATGCGTAGCGGCTGTTGATTCTTTCTTGCTTGAGCTTCTTGGTAGGCATTCCATCTGCGGAGAAACTGTGCACGAAATGGGCTGTCCGCTTCGTAGCCAGCGAGGGGCAGTTTTTCAAATCGTACGGTTCCCGCTGGCTCTAAGTGCAGTACGCCACGAGTGACTTCTATTTGCTGAAAGGGGGCACGGATTAGGGTACGGGATCGGATGAAGCCGAGTGCCCAGGCGGGTGGTACATAGAGTTGTGAGACAGGTATCGAGTGATCGATGAACCATTCTTTGGATCGGATCAATAGTTTAAGTATACCTTCGCTATCTAGATCGAGGTGTTCTGCAACTTCTTTAGAAATCAATGCAGAGTGTATGCGGTGAAAGAGTCTTCTCGGACGGGTGTGATGATGCCACCCGTGTGGGACTATGGGGTAACCTCGCTCAGCAAACTTTCTCAGTCTGTCAATGGCTTTTGGGCTCCATGCTTTTCCTGGCACGATAAGCAGGCTGAAGGGTGGGATGCCCATTCGCTCAAGCCATTGTATGATTTCCTCAATTGAATCGAGGGTTTCGGGCATGATGTCGTGAAGGGAGACAAGGGCTTTCATCACTTGCGTACTCAGTTATTTGGACTGAGTAAATCTATCCATTGAGTGAGTGTCTGTTTGTGAAAGTCGCGCGCGGCACGGTGTGATTGGTCGGAGAGGCGTGCTCGTTCCTGTGGAGGGATCTCTAAGAGTTGATGGATGGCCTGAGATAAGTCATTGGGATGCTCGAGAATCAGTAGTTGTTGGCGCAACTGCTCCCACTGAACAATCCCCGAATTTTTGGAAACGATTACGGGACGCCCGCGTGCCATTGCCTCATAAGCTACGGAGCCAAAGGTTTCAATTTTTGAGGGAAGAACTAGGGCGTTGGATAAGTCGATGATATTGACTAATTCCTCTCGGTTTAACCAGCCCATAAATTGAACGTTACTAAGGGAGCGTGCTTGTTGTTTTAAGGTGTTTTTCAGGGGGCCTTCTCCAATAATGCAAAATTTTATTTCTGGAAAATGAGCCGCTGCCTTGATGATGGAATCAATGTTTTTTTCAGGAGCGAGGCGGCCAGCGTAACAGATTTGTTTAAACTTTGAAGGGGCGGGGACGATGGGTTTTTCTAAAAAGTATTGGGGTAGTGGGGTTCCCATTATATGGTGCTGTTTCGCACCGAGTGCTTCTATCTCTGAAATTAAACTGGAATTATGAATTAAAGTGCACTCACTATTTTGACAGAGGAGTTTATTCACAGACCGTAAGTATAAATTGGCAATAGATCGATTGATCGGGTTCCAATATATTTTTGTCAATTGTTCAAAGTTGGTATGAAAGGCAGTGATGCACCTGATTCCGAGCTTTTTAGCATAGAGATAGCCGATGAGACCGAAGGGTCCTGGGGTGACAATGACGACCGTATTGGGTCTCAGAGCCTTGATGCCTTTGTGAATTCTGAATAAGTTTGGGGTAATCAAGCGTTGCGAGGGATCGCCTGGCATGGGAATTGAGAGGAAATTTAAGCGAACTTCTCTGAGGGGTTGGAAAATCTCCACTTGGGAAGTTGATCCGTGCTGACTGAGGCTACTCAGTAAATCAAAATAGTAAGCACCGGTGCCATTTCGTTCGGCTAATGAATCAGAAAAAAAGGCTATTTTAGGCGTCTTTTGTTCTGTTTGTGCTTCGGTATCTCTGGGTTTCACGGTAGTTTATCTGTGATCAGCTTTGTGTGGCTTGTCGATATTGGATGGCCTATGAGCAAATTTTTCTATTGCTTTATAGTACTCCCTTAGGGATGGGTCAATGGGATCTTTCTCCGCTTGTGTTGTTTTCTTGGGCTGATTGCTCTGTCTGCCCTCTGTGGCAGTGGCTAGACCAGCGGGAAGTTTTATATCTAGAGCTAAGCCTTCTAAAGCTTGCTTGAGTAGTAATTCAGGCTCTAATCGCAAGGATTCTTGGCAAATCAGCTGTCTGTCTGTCTCCGGGGTGTTGGCTAAGAAGGTATTCAAAGCGCGGTAATTGTTTTGAAAAGCATGGTGTATTATGCTTTGTGTTCGGGTTCCTTTGGGGTCTGTACCAAAAAGTTTTCGGGCTGAATTTAAAGCTTTGAGCTGGGAAGGAATTGCTGTTTCTGGATTGCGTACACTCAAAATAAATTTTGCACGAGGGAAATAGTTTTTCAGCTCAGGTAACCAAGTGCAAAAGGCGGCGTTTTTTGAAAGGAAGAGGCGGTCGGAATCTTGATGGTAGAGGTGTCTTTGTATGTTTTTCTTGTAAAATTCGAGGATCGTTGCTTTTTCTTTGGCATCCATTGTCTCAAAATTGAGTAATTTTCGCAGTGCTTTCGAGTGGGGAAAGGCAAATGAGAGGATTGCAGAGGCACCGATGGGTAGTAGGGTTAAATAATCTTCTTCTGGTGCGTCTACAGTAACGGCGTGCACGCGTTGGAAATCACCACTTATAGATTGGATCAGTCGGTTGATTATTTTTTTTAGTGGCTGACCGAAACAGCTATCCAGTCGAGCGAGCGTGCAGAGGATTTTTTTTTCAATTATAGATGGGGCGAGAATGGATTCCCAAGTGGTCAGTGTCGTTGTCTGATCGGATTGAGCAATGCTCCGGTGTAGGAAAGTAGTGCCGCTTCGAGGAATCCCAATGATGAATAGGAGGCGATCACAGGAACAGCTTCGGTACTCTCTAAAAAAAATATCGTCGAAGAGAAATCCTAGGAAGTGAATTATTTGTAAACAGATAAAGAGCGGAAAGAGGATGAAGAGGAAGAGTAGTCGATTGAAAGAGAGTGGGTTTTCACGGATCGCTTTGAGACTAAAGGCTTCAAGGTAAACTTCCAGAAAGCTCAGAATACTTTTAAAAAAAAGCAGGAACATATACACTAACTATCAAATACAACTTTTTTTGAAAAGAAAAAGTTGAAGCTTAAACCAGAAATGCCTCCCACCCATACGGCAATGAGTGGAGTGAAGGGGGTAAAGATCGGATCTAATTTTAGAAAAGTGGATAGTTTTATGCACGCTAAAAAAATTAGCATGTTTAGGATTCCTCCAACAGAATGTACGCTGAAATGACGAATAATGGAATGCCACAGAGCACGCCCTATTTCTATATGGTGAAAGGTAAAGTAACGGTTTAAAAAATAACCGACCAGCATCGCAGATGAGAGTGAAATACTTCTGCAGATCAATAAATTGAAGAAGTCGATCCCCATGAGTACGTAGAGGAGTGCGATGTCGACAAGGGATATCCCTAAGCCAACGCCTGCAAAGCGAAAAAAGGTGGCAGTAGTACTCGGGCTGTTTTTAAATTGTCTGTAGAGCTTTAGCATTGGAATGCATCGTATTTTTTTGAGTGCGATCTAACTTCCTGGTTTAACAGCGGGAATTTCTCGTAAATTGTCGGGAATATCCTTTTCTTCGTAGGTCGGGAAATTTAAATCGGCTAGACTGTGATGAGGGATTTCAAATTGCGTTTGTCCCGCACTGCGATCGACGATCACACCTACCGCAACGGGCTTGCCACCGTGCGCTCGAATGCAATCAATGGCTTCAATAACACGACCGCCCTTAGTGATAACATCCTCAAGGATGAGTACCTTTTCTTCGCTTTGAAATTTGAAATTTCGCCTCAATTCAAGGCGGTCATTCACTTTCTCTAAAAATAGGTAGCGGATCTTGAGTTGGCGTGCAACTTCTTGTCCGATGACCAACCCGCCCATGGCATTACCCACTAGGGTAGTCGCTCCATAATCTGCCAATTGTTCGACTAAAATTTCGGCTAGACGAGTGACTTTATCCAAGTATTGGCAAACTTGTGCACATTGGAAAAAATGCCCGCTGTGCAAGCCAGAGCGCAAAATGAAATGTCCTTCGAGAAGGGCTCCGCTATCTTTAAATATTTGAATTATTTCTTGTTTTGAATCGGACATTTTTTATGTTTTCTTAAAGTTGGTTGAAAGAATAGTAATTTTATGAGTTGCGAATTCATTTGGATCAATAATAACTTTTGGAAGCTTTGCTACATGGTTCATTTACTGCATCGATATATTTTTAAGGAGCTTTTAATCGGAATCGGTATTTCTTTTTCTTTTTTTCTCCTTGTTCTGGTATTGGCAAATGCGGTTCAAGATTTGTCAGAAATGTTCACCACTGGCAAGCTAGGCTTTAAAGAATTTTCCCAACTGCTCCTCTTACTCTTCCCTTATTTGGCCACCTATGCCATCCCACTGTCTGTCTTATCAGGTATTTTCATTGCTTTCGGGCGCCTATCTGCAGACGGTGAACTCACGGCGATGAAAGCGTCTGGTTTCAGTCTCTTTCAAATGGCTTCTTCTGTCTTTTTAATTGCTTTTATTGGCATGGTCTTCAGTGCTCTGGTCACTTTGCACTATGGACCAAAGTCGGTGTCTACTTATAAGTCAATTTTAGCTAATACATTGATCAATAATCCTTTGGGATTTATTCAGGAGGGGAAATTTATCAGAGATTTTCCAGGTTATATCCTCTATACAAATGATCGGGACGGAGCGGAGCTCAAAGATTTATGGATTTGGGAATTAGGTGAGGGCAATGAATTGAATTTATTTTTGCGGTCTGAGAGTGGCCTTTTGAGCTATGACCAAGACAAGAACTCTATTTTGCTCGATTTGAAAAAGGGGCGTATTGAAGAGCGAACGGCATTCGATTTCTCTGCGGGCTCTTTAGCCAATCCAAAGATTCTTTATTTTGAATCCTTGCCCATTTCCCTCTCACTGGAACGCTTGCTGGGAAATTTTGTTGTCAAAGCGACTCGCTACAAGCATATGACGCTTCAGCAATTACTTGATCGAAGAGCAGAGTTGATTGAGGAGGAAAGAAACAGCGGCACCTTTTTTTCTCAGGAGCGAAGTCGCATTCAAGTCTATATTCACAAAAATCTCTCTCAGGCGTATTCAGTTTTTGCCTTGGCACTGATCGGGGTGCCTTTGGCAATTCAAGTCGGTCGTAAGGAATCCTATATCAATATTCTTTTAGCTTTGTTAATTGCCTTACTCTATCATGTTCTCTTTGTCTTTTCTTCTTGGATTGAGAGTGCGGGTGCTCTCCGTTCTGATTTATTGGTATGGTTGCCGAATATCATTTTTCAACTGTTGGGCATAGTCTTATTCGCCCGAGCTTTGAGGCGTTAGCTATCTGGCCTGAATTCCTCGCTGAATTACCCGTAACTGAGTGCTTTTTTTACCGCATTTCTCATGCAGATTAGACGATATAGTAAGGATTTACCGAGCGACTCCTTAGTGCGAATTTTTGGGGCAAGAGCGGGAGGCTTTGCTCTGGATAGCACACAGTTGGTAGATACCTTGGGCACTTGGAGTTTTTATGGAGCGGATCCTTTCCAGCGCATTGAGTGTGGTTCGGGCGATGGGGGCGCTGATTTAGCTGATTTAAGGAAGTGGATGGCATTATATGGTAATCGGTCAAAATGGCTACCTGCCGATTCGCAGTCTGTCAGGATGCCCTTTCTCGGCGGTGCGGTTGGCTTTATCAGCTATGATTATGGGCGTTGTTTAGAACGGATTCCCAATCAGGCGATTGATGATTTATCTATCCCCCATTTTAGCTTTGGCTTATACGATCGGATCGTAGCTAAAGATACAGTTTCGGGTGCGGTTTATTTAATTGCATCCGAAGTTCGGGAATCTGCCCAGCGCTCATTCGAGTATTTAGAAGAGTGTTTAGAGAGCTCGGATAGATGTGATTTAGAAAGCAGAGCTTTCTCGTTTAAGGATTGGAATTGGGACACATCGAAAGCAGACTTTTGTCAATCAGTTGAGGCAATTAAAGCGATGATCGCTCAGGGTGAGGTGTATCAGGTGAATCTTTCACGGCGGCGGTCGGTTTCTTTTAACGGTTCAGCACTTGATTTATACCTTGCCTTGCGTGAGGGAAATCCCGCTCCCTACAGTGGATTTTATCGAGGAGAGGGGCTGACCTTGATTTCAACCTCTCCCGAACAATTTCTTAAAAAAACGGGTGACGCTTTAGTGACACGACCGATCAAGGGGACGCGTCCTCGAGGTAAAGACAAAGCTGAAGATGAACGACTGGCAGATGATTTAAAATTATCAGAAAAAGATCGGGCTGAATTGCTAATGATTGTTGATTTGGAGCGGAACGATTTAGGACGGGTCGCTGAGTTTGGTAGCGTTTCTGCAGATACCGAGTACAGGATTGAATATTACAAAAGCGTTATGCACGCCACAGCAGAAGTACGGGCAAAATTGGCTAAAGATTGCGATATCTTTGATGCCATCCATGCCTTATTTCCTGGAGGATCGATCACGGGTGCCCCTAAGGTCAAGGCAATGGCGGCTATCGATTACCTTGAGCCCCATCGACGAGGTCTGTACTGCGGATCTTTTGGCTACATTGGTTTTAATCAGGATGCGGAGTTGAATATTTCTATAAGGAGTTTACTCTGTCGTCATGAACAATTGTATTACAGCGTGGGTAGTGGCATTGTTTGGGATTCTGATCCAGAGGATGAATATGCTGAAACAGAAGCGAAGGGGGCGGCAATTGAGGCAACTTTAAAAGCCTTAGAATAAATAGATAGTTACGATGATTAAGGTACAAAGTATAGGGCCGAATGAGTCTTTAAGTCTCGATCCAAGAGAACCGGGCTTTGCCTACGGGATGGCTATCTTTGAATCGATCAAAGTTGCTCAGGGACGGGTCTACTTTTGGTCGAGACATTGGCGGCGTTTTTGCAATTCGATCGCCAAGTATTTCAGCTACCACTGTTCAGAATCTGATGAACACAGCATTCTGTCCGCACTCGCCCCATTGGCAGTCGATTACGGACCGGATGATTTTATACTCAAGCTCTCTTTTATGATGCGTGCTGAGGGGCCGTGCGTTTTTCTTTATGGTCGACCCCTCTTTCCGCGCCCTTCGTTGGTCTCTCTTTGCATACAGACAGATCATCCCATTGATGAAGCATCGGTTTTGCGGGGTGAAAAGACCCATAATTATTTTGAAAACATTTGGCTTCAGCGCTCTGCGCAGGCAACGGGTTATACTGATTATCTTCGAGTGAACCGAGCCGGTCAAGTCTGTGAAACAACTACGGCGAATTGCTTTTTTATGCGAGATGGAAAAGTAGTTACTGCAGCGGCGACTTCAGGGATTATTCCGGGAGTGATTCGTGAATGTCTTATGGAAATAATGGGCTTTGAAACAAGTGAGCTTAGGCTAGAAGCATTGCATTCAATTGAGGGAGGCTTTCTTACGAATGTGGCAGTCGGAATCCTGCCCATTGATCGGATTGAGGGATTTTCGGATGGGGGCTCTGTGCAGTTTGATTCAGTCATGCATCCTTTAGTCAAAGAAGCGACTGACCAATTGAAAATAATTGCCAGCACTGAAGCCACCGATTTGGATACTTTGTAAACGCACTCTTATGGAACAGACTGAACAGAAAGTTTTTCGAACTCGCCGCCGGTCCTTGGCGCTAGGAGAAAAGACACACCTTGTTGGTATTCTCAATTTGACTCCCGATTCTTTTTCTGATGGCGGGGACTTCGATGAATATGATAAGGCAGAGGCACAGTTTGAAAAGATGGTTTCGGAGGGTGCGGCAATCATCGATATTGGAGGTGAATCGACACGGCCAAATCACACGGCTGTATCTACAGATGAAGAGATTAATCGGGTTTTGCCGTTTTTGGAGAGGATTCGCTCAAAGACCGACTGTTTGATTTCGATTGATACATCGAAGTCAGAAGTAGCTCAGCGTTGCTTAGAGGCGGGAGCGGATATCATTAATGATATCTGGGGCGGGCAAGGGGATCCAAAGATGCTTTCGGTGATTGCCGACTACGATGCGTCGTGCATTCTAATGCACAATGCGGATTCTGCCTGTGCTGGGCAGGCGAATTTACTGCAGCGCGTTGAGGCTTTTTTGCGAGAGTCCATTGATGGCGCTGTTCGGGCGGGTATTCACAAAGCGGGAATAGTTGTAGATCCAGGCTTAGGCTTTGGCAAAAATTTTTCAGATAATTGGAAAATACTGCGTGAACTGAAGCGATTAAAGGGGCTGGGAATGCCTATCCTCTTGGGTGCGTCTCGCAAATCAATGATCGCTCAGTTGCTCGATATTGAAGACCCGAAAGAGCGTCTTTATGGCACTTTAGCAACGACGGCATGGGCATCAATGCAGGCTATTGACTTTGTTCGAGTTCATGATGTCTTAGCCAATAGTCATTGTACTCAGGTTATTGATTATTGTACCCATCATGAAGTTAACTAAAATTATACTTAAAGACTTAGCTTTTTTTGCCCGCCATGGATTGACGGATGAGGAAGCAAAGTTAGGACAACGCTTTAAAGTAGATGTCGTTGCTGAATTAACTCCAAATACAAACTACACGGAGGATACGGCTGAAGCAACGGTGGACTATGTCGCACTGTATGCCTGCGTTCAGTCTATTTTTGAAAATGCTCGTTACAACTTAATTGAGGCCTGTGCGGAAGCGATTGCCTCGACATTGTTGAAAGATTTTTCTCGAATTCAGTCGGTGACGGTGACCGTTAAAAAACCTTCAGTACCGGTCAATTGTATTTGCGATTACTTTGCTGCGGAGGTTACTCTATGTCGTTAAGTCGAGCCTACATCGGTTTAGGTTCTAACATGGGCAATCGGGTAGCACAACTGCAAGAGGCAGTTCGTCGCTTGGAACTCACGGACACTGGGGTGATCACTCAGTCCAGTCCAATCTATAAAAACCGAGCGATTGGCATTGAGGCGGGGTCTGATTTTTGCAATGCAGTGATTGAACTGTACACGCCTTTAAGCCCGCAGGCCTTATTGGAAGCATGCCAAACTATTGAAAAGGTGATGGGTCGAGTGCGGGGTGCAGTCTGGATGAACCGGACGATTGATTTAGATATTTTGGATTATGAGGACACTCGAATGGGGGGTAGCCAGCTCAAGCTTCCGCATCCTGGTATACTCGAGCGAGACTTTGTGCTCAAACCACTGGCAACCATCGCCCCTGAACTCATCATTGAAGGACAAAGCCTGAGTGCAGCAGTTGCTGAAATGGATTGTAGTGAATTAGAGCCCATGCCCGAACGCTTGTGGCCCCTCAAGCAAATCAATCAAATTGTCGCTTGGGCGGATCGTCGAGTGATCGGGAAGGCGGGGCAACTGCCCTGGGCTATTCAAGAGGATTGGTCTATTTTTTTGCGCAAGACTCGTGGGGGGGTATTGATTATGGGGCGTTTGAGTTTTGAAGAAATGGTCAAAGAATCCGAGTGGGCGAACAATCGCAGCTATGTGGTTATCTCACAGCAAAAACAATTTGATTCTGGTGCTTCGGTAGAGACGGCAGCGAGTTTCGAGGAAGGCCTCAATTTGGCAAGAGCCCACAATAAAGCGATTTGGATTTGTGGGGGTACTGCGATTTATGCGGCGAGTTTGCCCTACGCTGAAACACTGCATTTGACTCGGATTGACGCTGCATTTGAGGGTGATACATTTTTTCCTGAATACGAAACTTTTTTTACGAATTGTCTGTCAAAAATTGATTCAAATTCAGATAACATAGATTATAGTTTTGAATTATGGGAGAAAAACGCATCCGCATAGATATTGAATACTGCACAGGCTGTCGATGGTTGACGCGGGCGAGTTGGATTGCTCAAGAGCTGTTGATAACTTTTGAGGAGGAGCTTTCTTCGGTCAGTTTACAGCCTTCGTTTGAGGCAGGTACTTTCCGCATTAGCTCAGACGATACGCTCTTTTGGGATCGAAAATTGGAAGGAGGCTTTCCCGAATTGAAAGTCTTAAAACAACGCATTCGAGCGGTGGTCAATCCTGGGAAAGATTTGGGACACAGTGATCGGAACAGTTCGAGTTAACTGAGGGGAATTGAAGACGATGCAGATTGCGGATCAATTAATCGAGGCTGCACACAGTCTTTCTTCAGGGGTGAAGGCTTTGGATTTTTCCGAACCAGTAACGCATATTTATAATCCATTGGACTATGCTTGGCAAGCCCATGAGAGCTACATTCGTAAATGGGGGAATTCAACTAAGAAAATTTTGTTTATGGGGATGAATCCAGGCCCTTTTGGTATGGCTCAAACTGGCATCCCCTTTGGTGAAATTGCCCATGTCCGAGATTGGTTGGGCATTTCATGCAGGGTTAACAAACCAGAAGAAGAGCACCCCAAGCGAATCATTCAAGGATTTGACTGTACACGCAGTGAGGTGAGCGGACGACGGTTATGGGGACTTTTTAAGGAGCAGTATGGTACAGCTGATGCTTTTTTTCAATCACACTATGTCCTCAATTATTGCCCACTTGTCTTCATGGAGGCTTCAGGTCGTAATCGAACGCCGGATAAATTGCCTGCTGAAGAGTCTGAGCCCCTCTATACGCTTTGTGATGCACACCTACGCACGGTTCTTCGTGTTCTAGAAATTGAGTTTTTGATCGCCGTAGGTACTTTTGCCGAGAATCGGGCACAGCGTGCTACTGAGAATTGGCACGGCTTGCAAATAACGCGTATTTTGCATCCCAGTCCGGCTAGTCCTCTTGCCAATAAGGGTTGGGGAGAGAAGGTTTTAGCTCAATTACAAGCGATGAATTTAGGGCTTTAGTAGATAGTTAGTATATTTATTAAAAACTTTTAATAAATCTTGCCCAATAAACTTAAGATTTATAGAAATTAAGTTTATGCTGTCTAAAGAACCCACACGCTCCTATAATTCGGAATCGCTGGAAAAATGGTTTCAGTATATTCAAGTCGATTGGGAAGCTTTATTTGATGAGGCAGCCTTAGCAGAGGGGCGAAATTTATACCTTGGCGGGTCAATTCGTGGGGTTGAGTTATCTAAAAATACGGCTACGATTCATTACGCTCGTTCTCGGAAAGAAGTATTCTACTCGATCATCGATTGGGTGGATGGTAGCTTTAGGGTTCGTTCATCGACCACGGATCAGGATTTGGGTAATTTGATTGCTGTGGGTGGTTTGTACGAAATTGAAGAATTGGTAGCAGATGAAATCAGTCCGATCGGGAAGTTTTTTGACTGTGTTGAAAGTGATCCCTCACAGCCTAGGAAGAGAGCAACACAAAGAAAATCAGAGAATCAACGCGTACTTGATCGTGCGAATGACCAGTTGGCACTTGAATTTTTTGGGAGCGAAAAGGGTCTTTTGATGAAAGCATTTTGGCGCAATTCGTCAGGGCAGAAACGCTCAGTTTTTGAAACGGATTTGCCCATTATTGGTGAAGCAGAGCGCGAGCAAATGGTTCAATTAACTGTCTTGACCCGAGAGGTTGGTTTTCACTATCAGAAAAAGAAAGACTGCTTTATTTTAGACGATTTTGAACGAATTGCCGGCTTTTTTTCTCATGGCATGCAGCGCTGGAAATCCATTATAAAAGATTTAACCCTCGATGCAGGGGCGAAAGAAATGGCTCAAGGCTTACAACAAGTGGAGATAATGGGTCGTGCTGAAGGTTTAGGACGAAAAAAAATGCAGCTGAATTATCAATTTCGTTTGGGATCCGAGTGGATGGATCAAGAAGAAGTTCAGCGTTTGGTGTCCGCAAAAAAGGGCACTTATTATTTAAAAGGTAGGGGGATCGTTCAAATAAAAGAGGGTCAGTCCAGAGCGCTCAAGTATTGGGAGGTGAGCTTTGATCCCAATAGAGTGAATGAGTGGCCTCGTTATATGTTGTATTCGCTCTGGGTAGATAAGGGAATTAATCTTGATCTGGCAGGAGAATTGAAGCGTTGGCGTGTGCGATTGCTCAGTCAGGGATCTAAGCAGGATGAGTTTATAGAAGAATTACCTGAATTTCTCCGGACTTATCAAGTCGAGGGCGTGACTTGGCTCAAGCATATCCATCATAATGGCGGGCATGCCTTACTTGCTGATGAAATGGGTTTAGGTAAAACGCTTCAAGTGCTTACGCTGATCAATTATTGTGCTGAATTTAAGCGTTCCAGTTTAATTGTCTGTCCTGCCAGTGTGGTCCCTGTCTGGAAGAGCGAGGTGGAACGATGGTACCCCAAGCTGAAAGTGCGCATTTTAAAATCGGATCAAATGCCCAATAAAGAGAAAGGGATTCTTTGGATATCGAGTTATTCTTTGCTCAGACGGAATATCGAAGCGGTTAAAAAAGTTCAATTCGAGTACCTAATCTTAGACGAAGCACAGTGTATCAAAAACCCATTAGCGAAAGTGAGTCAGGCTTGCTTCGCTTTAAAGGGTCAGTATCGATTGGCGATTACGGGTACGCCTCTGGAAAATAAGTTGCTCGATTTGTGGTCAATTTTTAATTTTCTGATGCCGAATTTAATGGGAACCCTTCAGCAATTTGAAACCGCTTTGCAGTCGGAGAATAGCGCAGTAGCATCGGAGTTTTCTCAGCATGTGAAAGATCAAATCAGTCCTTTTGTCTTGCGCCGACTCAAAGAGCGTGTCGCCCAAGAGTTGCCCGAAAAGACAGAAGTCGATATAATTTGTCCAATTGAAGATGCGCAAAAAACTTTCTATAATGCATATTTGAATTCAGGCATATCCAATCTCGATAGTTCAGGGTCTGGTTTTATTGATAAAGAGAAGCGCTTTAATTTATTTTCTTTGCTCACCCGTTTGCGACAGGTCTGCTGTGATCCTGGCATCATTCCCAATGTTGATTTTCCTATTGAGTCGAGTGGAAAGGTTTTGGTCCTTCTCTCTAGATTGAGTGAGGCATTTGATGGGCGAAAAAAGCGCAAAGTCGTCATTTTTAGTCAATTTGTGAAATTGTTAGATCGTTTGAAACCGGTTTTGAGTAAGCGCTTCCCCGAGACACAAATATTTGAATTGAAAGGTTCTACTCGAGATCGAAGTCAGCCGGTTAAAGCGTTTCAAAATGAGCGTGAGTCAGCGATTATTTTAGTCAGCTTAAAGGCTGGCGGTACCGGTGTGACGCTCAATACCGCAGATTATTTATTTTTAATGGATCCTTGGTGGAATCCTGCAGTTGAAAATCAAGCGATTGATCGGGTGCATCGCATGGGACAAACTTTGCCTGTTTTTATTTTTCGAATGATCACCAAGGGTACGATTGAGGAGCGAATTCAAAAATTGAAATCAGAGAAGCGTGCACTGTTTGATTCCACCTTTAATGATGTGAACATGGTAAAAGATATTCACGAATATTTTGGCAACTTGAATCACTTGACTGCTTTAGAGGCAGAGGAATTAGGGGAATAGACACATTCCTGAATTCTTAGTCCTTAATTTTCAGCAAGATAGCGTAGGGCCGCCCGATAACCCTGAAAGCCCAGTCCAGAAATAACTCCTAGGCAAGCAGGAGCGGACATCGAATGCTGGCGAATCGTTTCTCTCTGATAAATATTGCTGATGTGTACCTCAATACACGGAATATTAGAGCCGGCCAAAGCATCCCGTAGGGCTAGGCTCGTGTGGGTCAATGCACCGGGGTTAATAATAATACCGTCCACCGCTTTTTTTGTCAGCGTTTGATTGATGGTGTCGATAATCACTCCTTCATGATTCGATTGATAGAACTCGACGGATACATTGAGTTCTTCAGCTTCATTTTTCAGGGAGGTTTCCAAGTCGCTCAGGCTTTCAGCTCCGTAAATAGAGGGTTCGCGTGTGCCGAGGCGATCGAGGTTGGGTCCGTTGATGATGGCAATAGTTTTCATGGTGCTTTTGCAATGGTTAAATAGTACAGTCTTGATCTAAAAAGGTCCACTCGATTTCAAACTTCTCTGCTAACTCCCTAGCCAAGGCTTGTACGCCGAAAGTTTCTGTAGCATAATGTCCGCAGTAGTACAAGTTTAAGCCCAGTTCTTGGGCAGTATTGAAATGCTGTTGCCTTAACTCACCCGTGATTAAGGTATCTACTTGGTGGGCCTTGAGTTCGGGTATGGCACTTTGTCCACTGCCAGTTAGAATAGCGATGCGCTCGGGCGCTGCACTCCCGTAAAGCAGAGCTGAGTAAGTTTTTGGAAATAGGGCTTTTAGCTGTTTGCTGAGATGCGATCGGTCTGCTTGTTTAAACTGACATATTATTGCTATAGAGGTCCCTTTATAGTCGAGGAAATGATCAATGACCTCGAGCTCAAGTGCACGGGCGAGGAGAGCATTATTGCCAATTTCAGGATGGCAATCGAGGGGTATGTGCGCACTGTATACGGCGATGTTTGCATCGATGGCCGCCTTAATCTTAGCGTAGTTATGATCGACGAGGGGAAGCGGGGGCGACCAAAACAAGCCGTGGTGGCAGAGTAATAAATCAGCACCTGACTCAGCAGCCATTTGTAAGGGTTTGAGTCCAGCATCTACAGATGCGGCAATCTTGGTCACCGTTCCGTTGTTTTCAATTTGTAAACCGTTGTAGGCATTCTCAAAATCAGGGATGCTAGCTAGTTTGAGCCGATCGTTACAATAGGAAATTATTGAGTCTGTGGACGCCATATCTGTACTTTGGCACAAAAAACACAAAGTGGAAGCGAATTTTTAGTTTGATTTAAGTGAAACAATTTTCTGAGCTTTGTCCCCATGAGTGATTATTCTATTCGGTTTAGTGCTTTGGGACGACTCTACGGCGATTTGGCTTTGGCTCGTTTTCGCCGCTCCCATGTAGCTGTAGTTGGTTTGGGGGGCGTGGGTTCTTGGACAGTTGAGGCATTGGCTCGTTCAGGGCTTGGTGAACTCACCTTAGTTGATTTAGATGAAGTCTGTGTCAGTAATATCAATCGTCAGGTTCAAGCGTTGACGGATTCAGTCGGACACCCTAAAACAGCAGTTCTAGCACAACGGGTTTCTCAGATTGCCCCAGAGTGTAAAGTGAATGAGGAAGCAGTTTTCTTTACTGAACAAACAGCGGATAGCTTGCTGGATCGCAGGTATGATTTTGTTGTCGATGCGATTGATTCAGTCGCACACAAGGTGCATTTGCTAGCAGAAGCAAAGCGTCGATCCTTGGCGATTGTTACTTGCGGAGGCGGTGGAGGAAAACTGGATCCGACTCGGGTTGTCGTGGAAGATTTGTCTAAAACGCGAAACGATCCCTTGCTCACCCAAGTACGCAAACGCCTGAGAAGTGATTATGGCTTTTCAAAATTTTCACGACAGAAATTCCATATACCCTGTGTCTATTCGGATGAATTACCTCGCTTCCCTCAGTCGGATGGGTCTGTTAGTTGCCAGCGAGAAAGGGGTGCAGACTATCGTTTAAATTGTGATGTCGGATTTGGATCTTCTACCATGCTTACGGGAACGATGGGCTTTATTCTCGCTTCTGTTGTCCTCAATCGACTCGCTTTAGCTTTAGAGGACGATGCCTCAGCAGAGGATGCTCAGAGTAGATAGCTGGCAAGATAGGCAAAAAAGAAGCCAATTAAAAACAAACCCAGTGAAACAAAATAAAGCAAAACGCTAAATTTTCTTGTTCGCATGCAGGCTTGCGCAGCAGCTGTATCAATCGGGCAGGGTGCGTTGCGCTTTTGCCAAAGAAGAAATCCATTGATCAGCAATAGGACTAGAACAGAGACGAAGAGGGTATTTTTGTTTTTTGCCAACCAGATAAAGGCAGGAACATTAGCATAGAGAGCTGCCAAGACGCCACCGGCTCCGATAGCTACAAGAAGAGCGGGGAGTGCACAGCAAAACAAAGTGCTCGTCGAGGTTAACAGACTGAGGTAGTCGAGGAAACGTTTCATCTTATTCGGAGCGCACAATTGATTCGAGTGCATAGCCATTCGCTTTGATCAGTTTGGCTATTTTTTCGTCGGAAAGCGTTTTACCTTCTTTAAGTGTCAAGTGAATCAGTCCCGCATCGAGGTCAACGGTTACTGAATCAATCGCCTCGAGTTTTCCAAAAGTTTTTTCAACGCTGCGGGCGCAGAAATCACAGACGAGACCTTTGACATGAATATCGATGGTCGGGCTTGTTTCGAGGGTTTCGGCATTGAGTAGAGAGCCCCATACGGTCAAGAGAAGACAGAAAGAAAGCAGTGCAAGTGGTAATTTTTTCATAATTTAGAATCGTATAATTGAATTGAATAGAAGTTGATGATTCGAATTGAATCCGAGTTCACAAAGGATGTCTCCTTTGAATAACCGTAGGATGGGAGTGAAAATTAACCGATTGTCGGGGTCTGTATCTTCTGGATGATTTTCAAGTTGGAGCATAATCCAAGTATGGAGTTTCCCGTAAGGTGCAACATAGGGGGCGATACCGATGCGAGCTTTGTGATGAAAACTGTATAAATCGGAACTATCTTCATATTCGACTTCGGCACTGTAGAGGAGGAAATGCTTTCGAGTCTCCCAATCGTAAGCAAGGTTAAGGCTCCCGTGAGTGCGGTGTTGAGAATGAAATTCTGAATCGTTCTTTCCATTAATTGTGCCGAGGTGTAGCTTTGAATAGAAGTTAGCCTGTGATTTTTTTTCGTTTTTTCTCCAGAGTAGGTGATTCCATTGTAGTGCATAGAGTCGTTCTTTTCTATCGTGGTAGTAAGCGGTGAGCAAGCCAATGGAGTTCTGGCTATTGGGAGAGTAATGGGTGTGAACCTGTACTTTTTCCCAATTGTATTGTTGCATAAAGGTCCAGCTATTGGGGTAAGAAATGGGTCTTGCCGTAATCGATGGATTGGGGAGGCTTGCCCACAGCATCCACAGCATCCACAGGGTAAAGCCAAAGAGTAAGTTGTATGGTTTGGGTTTGGGTGCCGAGTTCTTGGGTGCCGAGTTCTTGTTTTTTAGGCTGGATTCTCGGCGTGCTTTGAATCGCCCAATTCGAGCTACAGAACGAGCTACAGAACGAGCTACAGAACGAGAACGAGCTACAGAACGAGCTACAGCAAAATCGTTATAATCGTTTTTGATAATAGTGCTAACAATCATTTTTATATAAATTTTTAGACTTTAAATCCGACCCAGTGTTCAAAATTATTGTTCTTTTAATTTTAATCGTTGGACCAAGTGCGTTCTTCGCACATCTGTTTTGTTGTTTTTTACGGCAATGGAATAAGCGTCTCGTGAGCCAATTAAGAAAAGCTTTTCTTTGGCTCGGGTGATCGCAGTGTAGAGTAAATTTCTTTGAAGCATGATGAAATGTTGTTTCATCAAAGGTAGGAGGACAACGGGGTATTCGCTTCCCTGGCTTTTGTGAATAGAAAGGGCATAGGCCAACTGGATTTCTGAGAGTTCATTGCGTTTGTATTCGATAGGACTTTGGTTAAATGAAATGGTCAGTGAGAGCGCATCGGCACTGATTGATTGGATAATGCCCACATCTCCATTGAAGACATTTTTGTCATAATTATTAACCGTTTGAATGACTTTGTCCCCGACCCGAAAGTAGAGGCTTCCGTATACTATTTCGCAGGGGAGGGCTCGTTTTGTTTTTTCTTTGAAGTATATTTGTTTGGCACTTTGATAGCCTGTTTTTTTGGCAATGCGAGCTCCGGCAATTTCGGCATTGTTTAGAGAGTTTTGTAGGGATTGATTGAGTGCTTGAATGCCACAGGTTCCCTTGTGCATAGGGGAAAGCACTTGTATGTCTTCAATCGGATCAAAAGAGCTATTTTTAGGCAGGTATTCTTTGACAAGGTAAAGAATCGCTTGTTGCATACGATCCGAATCGTCTACTTCAATGAAATTAAAATCGATAGCCTTATCGAGATGGTGTAGGCTCTGTATGGTCATTTCTGGCTCGCTGATGCCTTTGAGAATATTATGCGCAGTTCGGATAATTTGACTTTCTTTGGCCTGTCGGTAAATGCGATCGAGACGAACCACGGTTGATTGTTTGCACTGTTTTAAGTCACTGAGAATATTGCCAGCTCCGACCGAGGGTAGTTGATCCGAATCACCGACAAGAATCAGGTGTGCCTCACTAGGAATTGCTTCAAAAAGGGATGCAGCTAACTGTGTATCGATCATACTGGCTTCGTCTATGACCAAGCAGTCGCAGGCAAGAGGATTGTCGACATTGTGAAAAAAACGTCCTTTACTCGGATCAAACTTTAAAAGCCGGTGAATGGTTTTGGCTTCTTTTTGAGTGCTTTCAGAAAGTCTTTGTGCAGCTCGACCGGTTGGTGATGCCAAGATGATTTTAGATTTTTTCGCCGAGAGGATATCAACAACAGCTCTGAGTATGGTTGTTTTTCCAGTTCCAGGACCTCCAGTGATCAAGGTGATTTTATGAGACAGAGCGGTTTTCACCGCTTCTAGTTGTTTGGATTCAAATTCAACTTGAGCTTTTTCTTGTGCCCATTTCAGGGCTGAATCTAGCTTAATTTGCGGCAAGCTCGATCGGGCATGGTGTATCCGTTGGATCGACTCAGTAATTTTTGCTTCGTAAAAGCTAAAAATTGGACTTTGCACCGCAGGACCTAGGGATTGCCCGTTTCCATCGAAAGCCTGAATAGAGTACAACTTTTTATCTTTTAGGAGAAATTCTAATTGTTGACCGATCAGCCCTTTCTCTAAATCGAGTAGTTGAGCTGAATGTGACAACAAGCTCGGTACTGTCGCTACTGTGTGACCGTCATCTTGTATCTGTGAAACACTGTGGAGGATGCCTGCTTGTATGCGTTCTTTCGAGTTTGTCGGGTAGCCTAAGTTGAGTGCCAGTTGATCAGCTGTTTTAAAGCCAATTCGGTCAATTTCATCTGCGATTTTATAAGGTTGATCTTTGATAATTGCCACTGTGTTGGTGCCATACTTTTTGACTAGTTTCAAGCATTGTGAGGGGGTCACGCCATAAGTTTGGAGAAAGAGCAAGACATCGCGTACGGCTGATTGCTCATCCCATGCGGCCTTAATTGATTTGACCCGAGACTGTCCAATGCCTGGGACTTCAGAGAGGCGGGCACTTTGGCTACTGATGATTTTAATCGTATCTGTTCCAAAATAATCAACAATTTTCTTAGCGTAGGACTTGCCAATCCCTCGGACTAAACCACTTCCCAAGTATTTTTTAATGCCATAAATTGAAGCTGGTAATTCAGTAGAAAATGTACTTACTTTAAATTGTCTACCGTGCTTTTCGTGTTTAATCCATTCCCCAGTTAAACTGAGAGTTTCTCCGCATTGAACATTTGGAAGTGTTCCTAAAATTGTAATTTTTTTATTTGTTTTACTGTCGGCTACTTCTGCAATGCAGTATGCGTTTTCATCGTTGAAAAAAATAATTCTTTCCAAAACTCCTTTTAGCGCCGTTGTATCGTTTAAATTCATTCGTATGAAAACACTTTCAATATTATTTGTTAGTACTATTTAGGATACAATGCAAGAACGAGGAAGAAATTCAGGAGGAAGAAATTCCAGATCGAGCGGCAGAGGGAGCGGCAGAGGTAGCGGCAGAGGTAGCAGCAATCGGTCGCATTCCAGTAGCCGAGGTTCTGGTCAATCTTCGCGTTCATCAAGTAAGCGCTCAAATTCAAATCCACGCAACTATACCGAACGGAGAAATCAATTAATTGAGGAAAATAAAAAAAAGAGTCTGAAAGTAATAGCTCAGAAAAACTCTCCAACTAAGACTACAAAGAGTACCCCTAAAATAAATAAGGTTTCTAAGCCGATTGTTAAGCCGAGTACCAAGCTAAACTTACGGTCAGGATCGCGGTCAGCATCGAAATCAAATGTAGTCAGTATGCCTAAATCGCCCAACCTTCTGCCCCAAGTGCCTGAGGTCAAGCCTCAATACTTGAATTTCGCTATCGCAGTCCTTGTTGCTGTTGGCTCACTGCTCATCAGTTCATTCGACTTACTTTTAAGTGAAGGTCTATTCTTTATCTATCTTGGAATTATTTTGTTGAAAAAGCCTATCCTACTCTCAAGAGGTCCATACTTTGATTGGATAGTTTTTGGAGTCATTGCTTACACAGCGGGTGCTTGTTTCTTTAAATTACCTTTTTTAAATTCTGAGTGGCGTACAATCGCTCTACAAGAGTATGGGTTAAATTTTGGCTTGTTTAATTCAATCACCCCGAGTGTCAGTTTTGAGGCTTGGTTACGCATGGTTGCTTGCATGGTACTGTTTTATCATATTGGACAATGGCGGCTGAACGATCTAGGTCGGATTCGATTTTTTTATTGTGTCATTGGCTCAGCTATTTTGCTCATTTTAGCACAACCATTATGGAATCGGAGCATACTCAAATTACTGGTTTCTATACGAAATTCATTCACTCCAATTCAAGACTATGGAGATAATTTAAGCCTCTTTTTATTAATTGGAGCAGTGGTCGCTTGGGGTTTATTTTTTGATTCTTATGCAAACAGGCACAAGAAATTACTGGCTTCATTCTCCTTTACTGGACTTGGGATTATCCTTGCTTTTTTCATTAAGCAAGAAGCCTTATTCAGCCTTTTGCTCTTCTTTTTTGTCGCTTATTGTTTATTGATTCGCTTGTATATCAAACGCAGTTCCGGCTTATTAAACTACGGTATTTCGGCGCTCCCTGGGCTATTGTTTTCTCTTTGGGTAGTTCAGAATCCTAAAGTTCTCCAATTTTTAAGAGAAGCCATTGTCGAGCCAGTATCCGCTCAGATTTTTGCGCTTAAACAGCTGGCGAGCGCCCAATTGGAAAGTTTTGCTTTTTTTGGAAATGGGATTGCTACCGCAAATACCCTCCTACCACAGTACTTGGAGACGCATCTCTATGAGAGATCTCTGTCTAATCGCAATTTTGATCTTCTCTATTTTGTCAATGATTTTGGATTGCTGGGGTTTTCTATCTTGCTGATAGGACTCTTTTATTGGATTTGGAAATATTTTCTCAGGGTTAGCGGTTTTCAGAAAGGTCTAGCTTTTGTCTCTTCTTTAGTGACATTGATCTTTTTACTAGTGTTTTTCTACGGTAAGTTGAGTATCAGTCTCGGACTTATTTTACTTATGTTCATATTTTATGATTTGAGTCTGCGAAATAAAGATAGCAATCGGAGTCCTCGGGATCAGCTTTGGGGGAAGAAAGTTTGTCTGTTTTTTGGAGTTTTATCGGTGTTTTGGGGAATCTCCACTGTGGGTATCTCTCTATTCAATGTCCCTATTCATTCCGAGGTTCGCAATCGATTGGGTATGGGCATAGAGAAAGATCATCGGGCAATCAGAGAAGCAATCCTCTATCAAGATTTCAGCCCTGATACGTCTTATTTGTTCCCCTCCGATCCGAATACGCATGTGTTAGCAGCGGTTCAAGCCATTCGTTCGGGCAAGCCGGCTAGCGAAGTGAAACTGGCGCTACAACGCAGTTCTTTTCTCAACCCCAATCTAAATAATCAGCTTCTTGATTGGGGTTATCTGCTAGAAGCCTACGATCTCAGTCTAGCCAAGGAGATGTGGTATGCCTATTTTGTTGAGAATCCTCAAGGTCGATTGCCCCGCTATTTAGAATTACTGGGCTATGCAGATAGTAACTATAAGCTATTACTGAATCTAAAACCTATCGCACAAATATCGCCTGAGTATTCTGCAGCGTATCTAAAGTTTTTAAATAAAACCGATTTTCAGCGTATGTTCGAACACGATTTGAAAATTGATTTTCTGAGTTTAGACTACGGAAGCCGCTTTCAGTTGATGGAGCGTTTATTAGAGTATGGCATGTTTGAGTTTTTCGACAGTTATAAAGTTCAGTACCAAATGCATATAACTGATTTTTTTGTTCTTGAATCAATACGGGAGAAAGAACTGGCGAACTTTGATCGTGCATTAGAGATTTTTCGCAATAATATCAGTTTAAAATCCTTTGATCATTTTGTTGCCAAAGCAGATAAAAAATACATTCCACGGGTCTTTCTTAAAAATTATCCCGATCTAGAAATGGGCACTATTTTGGTGCAGAGAGCAGTTGAGGCAGAAGCCTACAATGAAGCTTTGCAGTATGTCGATCATCTGTTGACTTTGGAAAAGCCACCACTCTATGCCTTTAGCTGGAGAGCGGAGCTTTTGTATTTGACTGATAATATAGTGGATAGCTGGTTTGCCTACAGGACTTATATTGACGCAGCAAAGGTTCGACATTTATACAATCAATCTCACAATGATTATTAAAGTACTATCCTATTGTGTCTAAAACTATTCAATCAATCCGTGCATTAAAGGGCAAAAGGGCTATTGTCGCAACGACTGCTTATGATGCTATCATTGCCAAATTAGCCGATCGCTCGGGAATGGATATCCTCTTAGTCGGGGATTCAGTAGGGACAACCCAGCTCGGTTTTCAGTCAACTGTAGAGGTCACTTTGGAGATGATGTTGCACCACACGGCTGCCGTAGTTCGTGCAAATACAGAAGCCTTGGTCGTTGCCGATCTTCCCTTTGCTTACAGTCATGATGCGTACGAACACTTATTCAGTGCTTGTCGCCAGCTCATTCAAGCGGGAGCTGCTGCAGTTAAAATTGAAGGAGGGCAGTCTATTGTCTCTTCGGTTGAGCGTTTGACCGCTTCGGGTATTCCGGTAATGGGACATATTGGCTTATTACCCCAGCAAATTAAAAACTTGGGTCATTATCGCCGTTTTGGAAAGACAGAAGCTGAAGCAAAGGAATTAATGGCCGATGCGAAAGCTTTGGAAGCAGCTGGTTGCTTTGCCATGATTGGAGAGATGGTGAATCCTGAAGTCAGTCGTAGCATTGCAGAACAGCTAGAAATTCCGTATATTGGTATCGGTAGTGGATCCGATTGCGATGGACAAATATTAGTTGCCAATGATCTTTTAGGATTTTCAGTGGAAAGCGTGCCCAGCTTCGTTCATCAATTTGGAAATTTATCAGAGCAAGCCTCTCAGGCCTTTGAAGCATATGTGCATGCAGTTAAGGAAGGAGACTACCCAAATGAATAGTTGTGTGTTAGGCGCGGGTGCCTGGGGAACGGCAATGGCTTTGCATTTGATTGAATGTGGGCACAGCGTGACCTTGGTTCCTCGAAGAATCGAGCAAGCAATGGAACTCACTTCGAACCGAGAAAACAGAGATTATTTACCGGGCTACACTTTGCCCGATTCCTTACAAATTGGACATCAATTAGGACCTGTTTTAATGGAGGCGGAGCTCATTTTATTGGCCTGTCCAGCTAAGGGTTTGCGAAGCCTATGCCAGCAAATCCAGCAAATCCAGCAAATTGATGAGGCTACGCAATCACTGGAACAATTAAAATTAATCCTCATTCTCTCTAAGGGCTTGGAGCAGGATTCTTTAAAATTACCCTATGCCATCGTTCAGGAATACTTCCCCAAAGTTGCCATCGGAATTTTATCGGGTCCCAGCTATGCGGGAGAAGTAGCTGCGGGTGCGCCGACAGCCTTATCTCTTGCTGTTGAAATTTGTTCTCCGACTATGGAGGCAATTCAAGAATCAATGAGCAATGATCGATTGAGATTGTATCTGACGGATGATGTAAGGGGTGTAGAATTAGGCGGAATTTTAAAAAATATCTATGCAATCGGAGCGGGTCTATGCGATGGGCTAAATTTGGGTGATAATGCCAAATCCTCCTACATAACTCGCGCGATGAATGAAATGACTAGTATTGGGAA
>MDTB01061209.1_pt1 | contig 29015 bp, 30 predicted proteins | sample 811161 | NCBI WGS metagenome assembly MDTB01 (sample SAMN05326650, study PRJNA326480) | marine metagenome | isolation source: seawater | place: Mediterranean Sea | collected 2009
CAAATATCTTAACAAAGTTAATAGTTCAAGTGAACCTGGAATTGCAACTGAGATTTATGATGCATTTAAACTTGGAAGAGCTGCAATTGTTGCTTCAAACTCAGATGTTAGGGATAATCAAGCGGAAATTTTAAGAAAGAAAGTTTCTAGAGTAATTGCTCATAAAGCATCTGATTATTTATTTGAGGGTGCAGCTAAGATGTCTGAAGGAGACTGGGCTGGATGTTTACATTCTTTATCTGAAGGATATGGATTTATTTTAAGTTTACAGTTTACATATAATGATAATGGTGTGCCTTACTTTAGTAACTCAGAGGTTAATAATATGCTAGATCAATTAATGGAAGGAAATGGTTTTTGGGATAGATCAACTGCTGAATTAGAAGAAATGGGTAATCAGATTTTATCTGTTTTATAAACTAATAATTAATAAATTAATAATCAATAAGCAACTGGATTAAATCCAGTAGCTTATTTTATTTACAATATCATGAATATAAGGTACCTAACTATTTTTCTTTTCTTGTTCCTTTTGTCCTGTGATAAAGATAATCCCTCTAACCCTTCTGGAGAGGATGGTTATGACAGATCTCTTATACTAACTAATTGGGCTGACAATGTAATAATTCCTGCTCACAATATATTTCTTGAAAGTTTACTTGAATTAGAAGAATCAATTGACAATTTTTTATCTACTCAGTCTAATGAGGATTTTAATAGTATTAAAATAAATTGGTTTAATTCATATAAGTATTGGCAACATATTGAAATTTTTAATATAGGAAAAGCCGAAGAAATTTATTTTAAATCCAAAATGAATATTTATCCCACTAACTCCAGTACTATTGAAAATAATATTGATCAAGGTTCCTATGATTTAACTGGTATCAATTTTAACATTTCTGCTCAAGGTTTTCCCGCTTTAGACTACATGCTATATGGACTTGATTTAGATACAAGCTTAGTTTATAATAAATATATTGGAGATAATGATGGTTATAAGTATAGATCTTACTTAAAAGCTTTAATAACAGAAATGGTTAGTGTGACTAATACTGTTGTCAATGATTGGAACACTAGTTACAGAAATATGTTTATACAAAACAGTGGAAATTCAGTTACTTCAAGTTTTAATCAATTAACAAATGATTTTATCTATTATTATGAAAAAGGTTTTAGAGCTAATAAATTTGGAATACCAGCCGGAGTTTACTCTAATGAGTTACCCCAAAATGTTGAAGCTTTTTACAGAAATAATATATCAAAAGATTTAGCGTTAGAGTCTCTAAATTGTTTAAAAAATTTATTTATGGGATATAGTCAATACAATATGACTAACGGACCTAGTTTCAATACATATATAGACTTTATCCAAGAATCAAGTATTTTAAGTCAAGATATAATGGATAAATTTGATTTAGCATATTCTTCAATCATTAATTTAGAAAATAGTTTTTCTAATCAAATTCAAAATGATAATTTTGCAATGCTTTCTGCCTTTGATGTTATTCAGCAAGGTGTTATAAAATTAAAAGTTGATATGATGTCATGTCTTAATATTGCTGTTGACTACGTTGATGCAGATGGTGATTAAAGTATTAAATGATAAATTTTAATTCATATTTTAAAGAAAAGCAAAGTTCTTATTCCCTCTCATTTTACAGAATTTTTTTTGGTATACTTATGTTATACTCGTTAATAAGATTCTGGTTTAACAACTGGATATACACCCTTTATATAAAACCAACTTATTTTTTTAGTTATTATGGTTTTGATTGGATAAAACCTTTGGGCTATTGGACTTATTTAATTTTCTTTTTATGTATTGTTTCATCGATAGGTATAACTTTAGGATTTAAATATAAATTTTCAATCATAAGTTTTTTTATTTTATTCTCATACATAGAGCTAATGGACAAAACTACTTATTTAAATCATTATTATTTTATTATGATTTTAAGTTTTATTATGATTTTTTTGCCCGCAAACTCCTCTTTTTCAATCGACTCATTGTTATCAGGAAAATCTTATAACTTTGTTCCCAAGTGGAATATTGATATTCTAAAGCTTATTATTTCATTAGTATATATTTACGCCGGTATTGCAAAAATTAACTATGATTGGTTGATTAATGCCCAACCGCTCAAAATTTGGTTATCAACTAAATATGATATCCCAATTCTAGGATTTTTCTTTGTAAAATTTAAATTTATATTTATCATAATGAGCTGGTTTTCAATGTTTTATGATTTATTTATTCCTCTTCTATTATATTTTAAAAGAACTAGATTATTTGCATTTATACTTGTGGTAATTTTTCATATCTTGACTAAAGTTTTTTTTCCAATTGGTGTTTTTCCATTTGTAATGATTATTTCTTCTATGATCTTTTTTAGTGAAAATTTTCATAAAAAAGTTTTAAATAAATTATCATTTTTTTTAAAAAAAATTTATTCTAAAACTGTCAAATTGAAATATTATAATGATTTTAAAAATGATTCTAAAAAATATAGATATTTATTACTTTCTTTTATTTTTCTTCAACTTTTAATTCCTTTTAGATATCTTTTGTATAATGGAAATATTTTATGGAATGAACAAGGATATAGATTTTCATGGAGAGTTATGTTGATTGAAAAAGCAGGTTTCTGTCAATTTAAAATTAAAAATAACGACAAATTTTTTTTAGTCGATAATTCTGAATTTCTCACACCATTTCAGGAAAAACAGATGAGTTTTCAACCAGATTTTATTATTGAATTTGCTCATTATTTAGGTAATTATTATTCTAATATGAATAATGATAAGGTTAGAGTTTTTGTTGATTGTTTTGTTACTTTAAATGGTAGAGAAAGTAAAAGGTTTGTTGATCAGAATATTGATTTATATTCCAAAAGTAAATATTTTAATTATGAAGATTGGTTAATACCAATGAATGAGAAAAATGAGGAATTTTAATTTATTTTATTGTTTTTTATTTTTTAAAGAAATAATTTTAGCTCAAAATTTCATTCAAGGGAATGTTTATTCAAATATTGATTCTTTTCCTATTGAAAATGTTTTATTATTTGATTCAAATTCAAATTTTATTTCAAAAACAGATAAAAATGGTTATTTTATTTTCAATTTAATTGAAAATAATAAATTAATATATTTCCAGTCAGATAATTATCTAATTGAAAAAATAAAATTTAATATTCGAGATTCATTAAACTATTCTATTTTTCTTAAAAGAAGATCTTATGAAATTGATCAAATTAATCTAGAGTTAACCACAAAATTTGATTTTAATATTAGAAAATTATATGATGTTGAAAATATGATTATAAGTTTAGGTAAAAAATCAGAAGTCATATTAATATCTGATTTTAATCCTGGTACACCAACAAATAATCCAAGACAAATTTTTAATCAAATACCTGGTTTAAATATTTTTGAAAATGATGAAGCTGGTCTCCAATTAAATATTGGTGTTAGGGGATTGTCTCCAAGTAGATCTTCAAATTTTAACACTAGACAAAATAATTATGAAATTAGCGCAGATCCTTTAGGATATCCTGAAAGTTATTATACACCTCCGTTGGAAGCATTATCAGAAATTCAAATTATTAGAGGAGCAGGTGCTCTTCAATATGGAAGTCAATTTGGTGGAATGATTAATTTTATTTTTAAGAATCCAACTATCAATAAAAAATTTGATTTGGTGTCCAGGAATTCATATGGTTCAAATAATTTATTTACAAACTTTTTGTCTATCTCTGGGGGGAAAGAGAAATTTCAATACTACATATTTAATAATTATAAAATAGGAGACGGATTTAGAGATAATTCTGGATTTGAGTCAAATAATTTTTTTACAAAATTTATTTATAGTTTCAATAATAAAACTAAACTATCTAGTGAAATTACTTTATTTAATTATTTGAGCCAACAAGCGGGTGGAGTATCAGATTATATGTTTGCTAATGATCCTTTTCAAAGTATAAGAGAAAGGAATTGGTTTGGCGTAAATTGGTTAATTATAAACTCAAGTTTTAAAAAAGAAATTAATAATAAAATATCTTTAGAAATTAATTTTTCAAGATTGGTTGCTCAGAGAAATGCAATTGGATTTAGATCTAATAGAGTAGATCAATTTGATTCAAATGAAGAGAGAGACTTAATTAAAGGAAATTTTAAAAATTTTTCTCTGCAATCTAAATTAATTAAGAGATATAAACTAAAAAATAATAATGCTTTATTTCTGATTGGAGGAAAATATTTCAAGTCCAATAATTTTACTAAACAAGGACCTGGTTCAGAAGGCTATGGAGCAGATTTCAGATTTTTTACAAATGAATTCCCATATTATCCAAATCAATCAAGTTACAGGTATCCTAATTTAAATTATTCTTTTTTTTTAGAAAATATATTTTACATTAATGATAAATTTTCAATAATACCTGGATTTAGATATGAAAATATAAAAACAGAAAGTATTGGTAAATATAAAAATATAATATTAGATGCAGCTAATAATGTAATATATGATGAAACAGTTTTCAATAATGAACAAAATTTGAGAAATTTCCTTTTAAGTGGTATTGGAATTAGCTATAAGTTAAATAAAATAGATTTTTATTTTAATGTAACTCAAAATTACAGATCAGTCACATTTAATGATATGAGTGTTGTTAACCCGTCTTTTATAATTGATCCAAATTTAAAAGATGAAAGTGGAAGATCTATAGATTTTGGAGTTAGAAAAAATATTAATAATATTTTATCCTATGATATTAGTGTATTTATGATTAATTATAATGATAGAATTGGTTTTATCCAAACAACTTTTGATGATTATACGATAAAAAATAAAAAAACCAATGTAGGAAATGCATTAATCAAAGGAATTGAAAGTAATATCCAACTAGATATTAAAAATTTTTTAAATTTTGATAATAAATATACTTTTACAATTTTCTCAAATTATTCAAATATAGATTCGAAATATAAAAAATCTCCAGTAAATGGTATAACTGGTAATTCTCTTGAATTTGTCCCAAAAAATATATTCAGAACTGGCAGTACTTTAGGATATAAATCAATTTTTTTAACTGTCAATTTCTCATATGTTTCAAGTCAATTTACTGATGCAACTAATTCAATAGAAAGTAATTTGAGTGGAGTAGTAGGGTTAATTCCTAACTATAGTGTTATGGATATATCTATTTGTAAAAATTTTGGTAAATTTAAAATTTTATATGCACTTAATAATGTTCTTGATAATTATTATTTTACAAATAGAGCTTCTGGTTATCCAGGACCAGGAATTATTCCTTCAATAAACAGAAATTCAATGTTAAATTTTCAATATAATTTTTAATAATGGAAAAATATAATAATGTAGTTTTTTTTGATGGATATTGTAATTTGTGCTCAAATTCAGTATTATTCATTATTAAAAATGAGAATTTAGATGAATTGAGATTTACATCAATTAATAGTATTTTTTCAAAGAAATTTTTAAAAAAAAATAATATAAATGAATTAGAAGTTAACTCAATTTTATATTTATCAAATGGAAAATTATACGATAAATCTGATGCTGCTTTGGAAATTTCAGCCAGATTAAATTTACCATATAAACTTTTTTATTTATTCAAAATTATACCAAAATTTTTAAGAGATAAAATTTATTTAGTAGTTGCTAACAATCGATATAGAATTTTTGGAAAAAAAACAAAATGTTTCATGTCAAGCTATTCAAAAAAATATAAATTTATTTTTTAATTATTTTACCAATATTTTTTTGGAACAATAAGCATACCAAAGCAACTACATCCTTTTTTTGTAATAATTTTATGGTGAATTTTGTGAGCTTTTCTAAGAATTCTAAAGTATTTAATTTTTGTATTTTTTAGAAATGGAATTCTTTGATGAATAATAATTTCATGAATTATAAAATATGCCAGTCCATAGAGAGCTATACCTATTCCTGTAAAAAATTTAAAATCTAGTTTGTCTGAGCCAAAGAGAATTAATAAAAAAGAAGGAATGGCAAAAATTAAAAAAAAATAGTCATTTTTTTGAAATATTTTATTTCGATCAACTTTATGATGGTCTTCATGTAAGTTCCATAAAAATCCATGCATTACATATTTATGAGTAGCCCATGATACAAATTCCATTATTGAAAAAGTAGAAAAGGTAATGATTATATTTATTAGCATTTTTATTTTATATAATTTTAAAAAAATCGAATATTATCACTTTAACTAAAATTAAAATTTTCTTAAAGTTAGAAATTCTAAATCTTTTTTTTAATAAATTTTTACTATTTATTTTTTTGACTTTATTAAATAATTCTAAATAATATAAATAAGATAAGTATACACCCTTTTGTGATGATTTTGGTAATTTTTTAATACCAATTAAAGCATGATCAAAATCTTTTTTAATATTATTTTCAATTTCTAATTTATCAATATTTGTAAAATTTTCTAAATTGACATTGGGAAAATAAGTTCTTCCTAAATTAGTATAATCTGATCCTAAATCTCTTAAAAAATTTATTTTTTGAAAAGCAGCTCCCAGACTCATTGCATAAGGTTTAAGTTTAGTGTATTTATCTTTATCAAATACTTTTAGACACATTAAACCAACTACTTGAGCAGACCCTAAAATATATTTTTTATATTTTGCTTGATTATATTCTTGTTTATTTAAATCCATTTCCATGCTTTCCAGAAAGCAATCAACAAGCTCAATATCAATTTTGTACTTGTTTACGACTCTTTGAAAACTGTTTAAAATTGGATTTAGGCTGATTTTATTTTTGATTGATTCATGGGTATCTTTTTTGAATTTATCAAGTAATTTTTTTTTGTTGAATCCATGAAATGTATCAACAATCTCATCAGCAAATCTAACAAAACCATAAATTGAATAAATTTCATTTTGAATATTTTTATCAATAGTTTTAATTCCTAATGTAAAACTTGTACTATACGTTTTTGTAGTTAAAATACTTGTTTTTAGAGATATTTCATCAAATATTTTTTTCATTTCTTGTTAACTTTTTTTAATAAATACTCTGAAACAACTTTTCCTGATATAATAGAGGGAGGAACTCCCGGTCCTGGAACAGTAAGCTGACCAGTGTAAAACAAATTTTTAATTTTTCTGTTGAATATTTTAGGTTTTAAATTTGCTGTTTGAAGAAGAGTATTTGCTAGACCATAAGCATTACCCTTATACGAGTTATAATCATCAATGAAATCTTTTACACAATAACTTTTATTGAACTCTATGTAAGAATTTATATCTTCATTGCAGTATTTTTCTAGTCTACTGATAATTAATTTGAAATATTTATTTCTGATTTTATCATTATCTTTAAGTCCAGGTGATATAGGCATTAAAATGAAAATATTTTCTTTCCCTGGAGGAGCTGTTGACTTATCTGTTACTGATGTGGCACTAGCATAAAATAACGGTCTAGACGGCCATTTTTTTGATTTATATATTTCATGTGCGTGATTATCAATATCTTCATCAAAAAAAAGATTATGATGATTTAATTTTTTTAATTTTTTACTAACTCCTATGTAAAAGATTAAGCAAGATGGGGACATAACTCTTGATTCCCAATATTTTTTTGAATAATTACTATATTTTTTTGGTAAAAGTTGTTGATCTACGAATTGATAATCGTTTGAACAAAGAAGTAAATCAATATTAATTTTTTTGGAATCACTTTCAATTGATTTTACAAGATTATCTGATATATTTAACTTTTTAACATTAAAATTTTTATAAAATTTAACTCCATTTTCTTTACAAACTTTAACCATTCCCTCTACAACTTTATTAAAACCGCCAATTGGATAGAATGTACCTTGTTTAAGACCTGAATAGGCCATTAAGCTATAAAGTGCAGGCGTTTCTTGTGGAGTAGAACCTAAAAAAAGAACAGGAAATTCAAGTATTGATCTTAAGTAATGATTTTTAAAAAATTTTCTGACATGTTTTCTGTAAGAAGAAAATATTTGAAGTTTAAATATATTTTTAAAAATTTCAGGTTTAAATAATTCTTTAATTGATACACCGGGTTCATGAACAAGTTTTTTTATTCCAAAATTGTATTTAAATTCAGCTTCATTGATGAATTCTATTAATTTTTTTGAAGCTCCTTTCTCATAACTTTCAAATAAGTTTAATACTTCATCCCAATTACTACTTAAACTAATTTTATTGAAATCTTTAAAAATTATATCAAATCCAGGATTTAATTTGATAAGATTATAAAAATCATCAGGTTTATGGTCAAAATCATTAAAGAAATTTTCAAATACGTCAGGCATCCAATACCAGCTGGGTCCCATATCAAAGGTATATCCTTTATATTTTAATTTTCTGGCTCTACCTCCCAAAGTTGAATTTTTTTCATAAACGTCAACTTTATAACCTTTTTTTGATAAATATGCAGCAGCACTTAGTCCTGAAAAACCGCTTCCTATAATTGAATATCTCATAATAATTTTTTAAATTTTTGTATATTAATTCTAAATTGTATATTTTTTTAATTCAATTTTTATACAAAAATAATGATATTCAAATATTTTTGTATTAATTTTGTATTATAATTTTTAAAATGTACAGAATAGACCAATTTTCCAAAATAACTCATATCAATAAACTCTTATTGAGAACTTGGGAAAAACGATATACTTTTTTAGTTCCTCACAGGACTTCAACCAATATAAGGTATTATGATGACTCGATGATAGTTAAAGCTTTAAACATCAAACTATTAATAAACAACGGTGTGAAAGTTTCTAATATTTCAAAAATGTCAAATGATGAAATAGTTTCTCATGTTCACAATATTGAAATCAACAATTCTCATAATACTTTTGTAGATGTTAATATATCCAAAATAATTGAATTTTCATTAACTTTTGATAAAGATAAATTAAGTGAACTTTACGAAAATGGAATTTCCAAAAAAGGGGTTATTAACTATTATAGAGATATTATTATTCCAACTTTGCAAAGAGTTGGAATATTATGGTTGGGAGATATGATGTCTCATGCTCAAGAACATTTTTTATCATCTTTTTTAAAACAAAAACTAAATTACTCCATTGAATTAATTGATAATTGTAATTCAACAAAGGATAAATGGATCTTATTTTTACCGGAAAATGAATTACATGAAATTTCTTTATTAATATCTAAATTGATTTTATTGACAAAGGGTTTTGATGTTCTTTATCTTGGTCCTAATCTTCCTTTTGATTCTTTGAAAAATATAGATAGTAAATTTTTCAAATCAAATTTATTATTTTTTTGTATTTCAAATGAATCGTTATCTAACATAAATAATAAACTAGATATTTTAAATAAGAATTTTCCAGAGTCTAAAATTCATTTAATATTATCTAAGAACAATAAAAAATTAATCGAAAACAAATATTTTCTAAAGACTTTCTCTGAAATTGATACTTTTTCAAAATATTTAGATAACCTTTAAAATTAAAGCATTGTATTACCAATTTAAAAGAGAACAAATTTTAAAGACAGACATAAATACAATTTGGAAGTTTGCATCCTCTCCTGAAAATTTGAAAATTATAACTCCAGATTACATGAACTTTAAAATTACGACTAAAGATCTTAAAAAATCTATTTATCCTGGTATGATCATAACTTATAGTGTATCACCCGTTTTTAACTTTCCAATGAATTGGGTTACTGAAATAACATGCGTCAAGGATCGTGAATATTTCGTTGATGTACAAAAGATGGGTCCTTATAAAATGTGGCATCATCAGCACTTTTTTGAGAAAAAAAATCAAAATATATTAATGACAGATATAGTTACATACATACCTCCCTTTGGAATTTTAGGAAGTATTGCAAACATAATCTTAATAGAAAAAAAATTAAAAGCTATATTTGATTACAGAGAAAATAAAATGAATTTAATTTTCAATAATTAAATAATTTTATCAATTTCTTTCATTATTTCATTAGCTTTACTAAAGTATTCATCAGATTTTTTTCTGTCTATCTTTGAATAATCAAAATAAAGTTTCATATATTTTTTATATTCTCTTTTGAGTTTATTTTTTTTTGAAAAATATTTAAACATGATATTAAGTTAAGTTAGCTTTACCTCCGTCAATAGATAAGTTAGTTCCAGTCATCCATTCAGCATCATTCGATATTAGAAAATTTGCCATTGAGGAGATATCATGTGGGCTACCTATTTTTTGAAGTGGGTGAGTACTTTTTATATTTTCAATTTTTTTTTTCGTGATTTAATAAGTGACTAGATAACGGTGTATTTACTATTGAAGGTGATATTATATTAAATCTAATTTTTGGAGCATATTCTTTTGCAAGAGACAAAAATAATCCCTCAAGAGCGCTTTTAGAAGTAGCAATAGAGCTATGGTAATTAAAGCCTTTTTTAGCACAAACTGAAGAAAACCCAACAACTGATGCTGAAATAGAATTTTTGAGAAGATTAACAACTGATTTAAAAACTTTAATAAATCCCATAACGTTAATATTAAATTCCTCAATAAAATCTTCTTCCTTAATACTAGTAAATGGTTTTAGCTTAATAGTACCTGGGCAATAGACTAAAGAATCTAAATTTTCGGTAATTAAATTACTATCAAAGTTATAATTTAAAATATCTAATTTAAATTTTGTTAAATTTTCGTGATCAAAATTTATTTCATTTGTATTGTAACTAGCATAAACTTGATTTCCAAGCTCAATTTGTTTATTCAATAGATCGTTTCCAATCCCTGATGAAGCACCAATAATTAAAGTTTTTTTCATTTTGTCTAACTTTTATTTTAATTTCTTATACAAATTTACTAAATTTGCTTCAAATAAAAAAATTATATTATGTCAACAAGAGGAATTTCAAAAGAAAAAGCAAAAAAAATTGTAGATACGATTAAAAGTAAAAAAGCTAACATTGTATTTTATACTGATAAAATTTCTATAAGTTTATCAAGTATTGAAAAAGCTGAATTTTGGAAGTCAAAATTTCCAGCTGGTAAAATTAGATTGACTTAGATAATCCCTCCTTGTAGACTTTAATTGCTCTATTTCTAGCAATTTTGTGGTCTATAATTTGTTGAGGGTAGTCTTTAGTTGCTAATCCCTTTATCCATTTTTTCGTGTACTTATACTCCGGATCAAATTTTTTCCTCTGCTCAAATGGATTAAATATCCTGAAATAAGGTGCCGAGTCACACCCAGTACCTGCTGCCCACTGCCAGTTTCCGTTATTTGATGATAATTCAAAATCAAGTAGCTTTTTAGCAAAATATTTTTCACCATATCTCCAATCTGTGAGAAGATGTTTGCATAGAAAACCTGCTGTTATCATTCTAACTCTATTATGCATGTAACCTGTTTCATTTAATTCCCTCATACCTGCGTCTACAATTGGATAACCCGTATTTCCATTTTTCCATTTCTCAAAATCATTTGAATTGTTTATCCATTTAATATTGTCATATTTAGGTTTAAAATTTTTATCTATAACATTTGGAAAATTGAATAGAATTTGCATAAAAAATTCCCTCCATATTAACTCAGATAAATAAGTATCAGAAACTTCCATTGAATTATAAACTAATCTTCTTATGCTAACTATTCCAAATCTTAGATATGGGCCCATTCTACTTGTTTTATTTAAATAAGGAAAATCTCTGTTTTTAGAATAATTATTTATATTTATGTTTGAATAAGGCTTGACTTTAATTTTAGATTTTTTAAATCCTAGACTTTCTAAAGTAGGAAAATTAAAATCAGATTTATAGAAATTATCATAAAATATGAGATGATTAGTAATAATTTTTTTTTGTTCCTCTTTAAATTTTTTTAACCATTTATTTTTATAAGGAGTAAACACTGTATAGGGGCTTCCATCATTTTTTACTATTTCATTTTCTTCATAAATAACTTGATCTTTGTAAATTCTACATTCAATATTATAACTTTTACATAATTTTTTAACATTTGAATCTCTTTCAATAGCATATGGTTCATAATCTTTATTAAATGAAATATTTTTGATATCATATTTGGAAATTAAGTTTTTCCATATATCAATAACTTTACCTTTTTTTAAAAGAATAGACGAATTAACTTTTCTGAGTTCGTTATTCATTAAGAATAAATTTTCATAAATAAAATTTATTCTTGCATCGTCTTTATCAATATTTTTTGTTATATCAATATCAAAAATAAATATTGGAATAATATTATTATTTTTAAGTATATTTATAAGACCTGTATTATCAATAAATCTTAAGTCTCTTCTGAACCAAAAAAAATTTACCTTTTCTTTCATAATTTATTATTATTTATATACCTGTAGTTTGAAAAAATGAAATTATTAATTGCCACAATCCAATGAATAAAAAATGCATATAGAATATTACCAAAACTTAAAGTAACTAAACAAATTAAAATCCCAAAAGGGATACAAGCAATAATTTCTTTTTTACTTTTATGAAAATGTGCAACACAATATATTAGAGTGTTAAGTGTAACTATTAAAGGTAAGTTAAAATTGGGAATAAGATCTAAAAATAATAATCCTCTAAATAGATACTCATAAGCAAATAAATAAATTCCCCAAGTCATAATATTTACAATGAATTTGAACCCATTCCAATTTAATATTTTTACTTCTGGATAGTCTGATATTTTTTTAGAATTTAGGTACGATATTGGTATGACAAATAAAATTACTAGAAGAAATAATTCAATTTTTAAGTTGAATAAATCTTCAAGGATAAAAAATAATGTTTTTTTATAAATTAAAAATGGTATCAAAAACATAAGAAAAAATCCAATTATTCTAATTATTTGGAAATAGTAGAATGATGATTCTTTAGTAAATATTGCATAAATTTTCTTCTTTAAATAATTATTTTTTAAAAGTAGTATAAACAATATAAAACAAAATACTGGTGAAAATGCAAAAAATAGATTGCCAAGCATTATTGAATATAATTAATTATTTTTTTACTAGTGGGAGAAGTTGTTGAATAGAAAAAATCAATTAAATTTCCATTTGGATCAATTAGGTATTTTTGAAAATTCCATTTGACTGAACTTGAAAATTTATTATTAAATTCTTTTGATGTTAGCCATTTGTATATTGCATGTTGGGATTCACCTTTTACATTAATTTTTTTTGAAATGGGAAATGTAATATTATAATTATTAGAGCAAAATTCTAATATTTCTGACGAATTTCCGGGTTCTTGTCTACCAAATTGATTACAGGGAAAAGCTAAAATTACTAATTTGTCTTTATATGTATTATAAAGTTTTTCAAGTGAGTTATATTGGTATGTAAAACCACAATATGACGCAACATTTACAATTAATAAATATTTACCTTTATATGTTCTCAAAGAGATTTTTTCACCTTCAATAGATTCATAACTTAAATCGAAAATAGTATTTTGAGAATAAATTTTGTTTGAAAACATTATTAAAAGTATTATGAAAATTAATTTTTTTGACATCAACTTTTTTTTTTATACAAAATTATAATATATTTTTAACAAAATTTAAATAATAAATATTTAATGACCAATTTTGATAAAAAAGTTAAAAATAAATTTCTTTTTGGTATTTTTTTAATTGTAAACCTTCCAATGTCATGGATTGCAGGTTTGAAATTGAATGATTTTAATCCTTCGCAATGCTCCGTATATTTAAAACATTCTTATCTAAATCAAAATCCCTTTAAATCTATATATTGGGCATGTCAGGGAATGGCAGCTGAATTATCTACTGGGTTGTTAGCTTTTCGATATATTGATATGTCAGGTAAGAGAATTTCACTATTAGTAATAGATGTTAAATCAAAATTTTTTAAAAAAGCAATAGGTAAAGTTATTTTTAATTGTAATGACGGTTTACTAATTCATAAAACAATTCAAAAAACGATATCTGAAGGGAAACCCCAAACATGTTTGACAAATTCTGTTGGTTTTGATGAAAATAATAATATGGTTTCTAGCTTTGATATAACATGGTCATTCAAACTAAAATAATCATAGTTAAATATTATTTAACTATGAATTTTTTTGTTATGAACTTATCATTAAAATTTATTCTAGCCCAATAAACTCCTGGAGATATAGATTCAATTGAAATCTTGTTACTAAGATTAGAAATTTCTTTACTAATCACAGTTTTACCAATGGAATTAAATATTTCAACCTTATAGCTGTCATTAAAATTTTCAACATTAAAATTGATAAAATTATCAGATGGATTTGGATAAATATTAATAAGATTCTCAGGTAAGTTAATAAACTGCGTTTTGAGGTTATTAAAATTTGTTATTGGAATTTTTACGAATATAATATCATTTTGAATAATTGGATCTAAATCACCTTGAATATGTAGTCCAGGGTATGCATCTCTTTGATAAGTTAAACATACGTAATCATCAACTACATTTGAAATACAAGGATAGACCCCTTCCAAAAGTGGATCTCCATTATTAGGATCTGTCACTTCTGACATAATATCAAAAGGATCTGTCCAAGTAATTCCATTATCTTCCGATTTCATGACATAAATATGTCTATAATGTTCGTTAAATAATGGATCATTTATTTCAATTTGAAGTTCATTAAGAGTCTCTTGAACTCCAGAATAAGCTAGGTAAATATCTCCATTTTCTCCAATTACACTGGTTGGTTGACTTTCAAGTGAAAGTCCATAATAAGCGATATTTTCAATAGATGCAATATCTAAAGTTCCATTACCATTTAAGTCCAAAGTTGATGTTATTATTTTTCCAGGTATGAAGTCATACATAATTGAATCAGTTAAATCTTCGTTGTAATCATAAAAAAATAAAGAATCATTTGAATATTCACTCCAGTACATAAGTCCATTTGTTGTAGGATAATAAGAATAAGCCCCCTCCTCATCATCAGCCAAATTTGAATTTGAATAATCCATTAATCCATAAAAAACATGAACTCTATTGTTATTGTCAATTGAAATGCTAAAAGACTGATCTGAATTTGTTATTCTTCCAGCAAATAAAGGAAAATTCATAGAGTCAACAGTGATAGAATCATCAAACATAGGAATGGGGTGCTCTCTTAATATAGTTTTATTCCATGTATTTCCATTATCTATGGATTTCATTAAAATAACGTCTGTCCACGGTCCCCCAAGGACAAATGCAACAACATCGTCTTTGACATCTAAAGCATATGCATCTCCACCAAATCCATTGTAGTTATTTGAATCAATATCAGGTATAATATAATCTAAAATATCCCAGTTTTCTCCACCATCTTGGGATCTTGAGTAAGAAACGTAATTTTTATCTAAAGAGTAGGTATTAGATATCAAATGAATTGTTTCACCATTTGATCCTCCTACTTTCATTCTTGGCCAAACATTATCATAAACAGATCCAAAATCAGAATTTGGTAGAAGTGATTCAATCCAATTTCCTTCTCCTAAAGTTAATCTTTTTGAAATTTGAGTATGGTACTCTGGATTACCAAATATGTGACTTGCAAGAATTTCTCCACCTTTAAGCCCAGTAATCGATGGCCAACCAGTCCTTTCTGTTTCGATTCTAACATTTGGATAGTCCATCCAAGAATTTCCGTCAAAAAAATTATATCCAGTTCCTCTTTCTGGAAAACCATCATTAGTATTTGGACTCATTGTCCATACAGCAGATATATTTCCATTTTCATGCACATATAGTCTGTTTTGAACTGATTTGTTTGTTTGTAAATCATAATATGTATTACCAATTATTTCTTCATTACCACCCCAAGAATATTTTGAAGGTACATTAGTTGAAATATAATGTTCAACTTCATTAAATTGTAAATTTTGATTTGTACATTTAGAGTCAGATATTACTTTCTCTGATTTATTTAATTTTTCTGGAATAAAATTGATAAAATTTTGAGAAAATGAGAAAAAATAAATAAATGAACAAGGAATAAATAGTAGTTTTTTCATGGTTGATTTTTTAACTTTTTAGCAATATAATATTTTCATGTTAAATTATAAAAATTATTTTACCAAATGATTAAATGGCAGTATTTTTTTAAACTACGAGTTATTGTAAAAGATTTTTTAAATAGAAATGGTGATTATATAATATTATCATCATTTATTTCAAAATTTCTAAGTTTTTTAACCTCAATTTTTTTAATTAGGATTATAAGTAGTTCAGAGTTTGGAATATTTGCTTATTCAATGTCAATATTATCTTTTTTTATACCTTTTTCTGGAGGTGGGATGCATTTTTCTTATTTAAGATTTGCTCCAAATCATAAATTAAATGATAGATACAGACTTTTTTCTAATACTTTATTTATCGGTTTTCTTTTTTCAATTTTGACGATATTATTTCTTTTTTATATAATTAGTAAATTAAACATTAAGGATAGTTTATTTTATAATGTAATATACGTATTGAGTGTTTATCAAGTCAGTTATTTTGTGACGGAATTGATTAAAATTAATTTTTTAGTTGAAAGTTTAAATAAAAGATTTGCTTTTTTAGAAATTATAATTTCATTATCAATTTTTATTTTTGGTGCTATTTTTGCTTACATTTTTGGTTTAATTGGATATGTTTATGTATATGTTATTTTTCCTTTGATTTGTGTTTTACCATATTTTAAATTTAAATCACTAAAAATAAAACTACCAAAAAAATATATCTCATATGGAATATGGGTTGGTATTGGTTCTATTGCATCCCAATTATTATATTCAATTGATATTTTTTTGATTGGTAATATTTTAAAAAATAATCATCAAATCGCATTATATAAGTCTGCTTCAATTATTCCTATGGCTATTTTTTTTATTCCTAATTCATTTTTAAAATCATTTTATACAGATCTGGCAAAAAACTCCAAAAATAAAATTTTTATTAAAAAATTTTTAAAAGATTATTTGTCAATTTTTTTTATAATTACAATTTGTTTGTTTACTTTTTTATTTATTTTTTCAAAGGAAATAATAATAATTTTTTTTGGACTTGAGTATTTAGATTGTTTGTCAAGTTTTAAAATTTTACTAATTGGTTCAATAGGTGCTTTTTTACTAAGAATCCCTTTTGGAAATTTGTTAGCTGCAATAGGAAAATCAGATTGGAATGCATTTATTTCAATAGCTTTAATATTAATAAATATTTTATTGAATATTATTTTTATTCCAAATTATGGAATAAACGGAGCTGCAATTGTAACTTCTTTACTATTTTGGTTATCAGGGCTGATTTCGTTATTTATGTCTTTAATTTATTTATATAAATTAGATTAAATTTCATATAGTTTATTAATTTTATTCTGAAATTCACTGGATTTAAATTTATCGGAAATTTTGATGAGATTTTTTTTTCTGTAATTTTTATAATTTCTTTTTATTTCAATCATTGCATTGATAAGATTATTTGTAATATTATTATCAAATAAAATTCCGGTAGATTTATTTAAATACTCTTCTGGTCCTCCACATTTAGAACTTATTACAGGAATTCCAAGACTTAAGGCCTCTGCACAAACAATAGAGAATGATTCATAGAAACTATTGATTATTAACACATGAGACTTTTGAATATAGATATCGATATTTTCTTTAGATTTTGGACCTAAAAAATTGATTATTTTATTTAAAAATAGTTTATTTCTCAATTTTTTTAAGTTCTTTAAGTCTTTACCATCACCAATTATATTAAGTTTAACATCTATATTTTTTTTAATTAATTCATTTATTGCAATAATAATTTGACTTATATTTTTAACCTCATCAATTAAATCCCCAATAAAAATAAACGTGAAAATTTTATTTTTCTTAACACTGTAAATTTTACAATCAACTACATTTGGTATAACCTTAAATTGACTCTTAATTCCAAATTTAATCATTTCATTTTTTAAAGAATTCGAAACAACAATTAATACTTTAGTATTTTTTGCAACTAAAATTCTAATAAATTTTGATAAGTTAGATAATCTGTACTTTGATTTTGTACTATAACCACTCCAGTGCTCTGAAACGATAAATGGAATATTTTTGAATTTATAAATTAGATATGATAAAGTAGAATTCCATCCCATTATATGACTGTGAATTATATCAGGATTATAATTTATTATCTCTTTTAAGCATAAGTAAAGTAAATTTATTTTTGAAATTATATTATTTTTTTTGTAGTAAACTATAAATTCTTCTATATTATTCTTTTTAGTTCTTTTGATAATATAATTATTGATTTGATTGGAGTTTTTTTGTAAATAAATTATTTTATTATCATTATTTTTAGATATTAAATCAATTTGTCTTTTTATAAATATTCCCTTTGTAGGGTCTAACAAATTTGGATACCATTTTGTCAAATGCAAAATTTTCATTAATATATTTTTTTAACAATTTCAATAAAAGATTTATAATATTTTAAAATTTTCAATAGAAAGTTTAAATTTGCCAAAATATATGGTGGTTGTAGCTCAGTTGGTTAGAGCACCGGGTTGTGGTTCCGGGGGTCGTGGGTTCGAATCCCATCTTCCACCCAATTTTAGAAAGTAGATTTAAATTTCGATTGATATTCGCTGAAATCTTCTTGACTTTCAATATCCAAATATTTGTCTTCAGCAAAAAGCTTCAAATATAATTCAATTTTATTAGGAGTTAAGTATCCTTTAATTGGAGCAATTATGTCTAGATTTTCATCCATGTAAATAACAGTTGGATAAGAAGAAACACCTAAAGCGTTAGCAAATTCATGTTGACTATTTCTAATTGTTGAATTTACATTAAATGAAGGGTTTTTGTATGTATTACCTTTAAAAGTCAAACTTTCACCGCTCTCAGCATTAAATTTAACAGCGTAAAAGTATTTATTTATGTATTCAATAACATTATTGTTTGAGAATGTATTTTTGTCCATCATTTTACATGGACCACACCATTTTGTATAAACATCAATTAGAACTTTCTTTGGTTTCTTCTTTTGAAGATTTTGAACTTCTTCAATTGAAATCCAATTAATGTTATTTTGAGAAAATATGTAATTAGGTAACAAAATAGTTACGCATATAATTATAATCGTTTTTTTCATAATCCATGCATTAATTGTAAATCAAAAATACAATAAAAAAATTTAAAATGAACATCATACTATATTAATCTATTCCATGCATTAGTTTCTTTAAAGCAAAACTTAAGATAAATAAAATTATACCACCGGATACGGGAATCCATACCAAAATTTCAAAAAAATCAGACATTGATGATTCGGAAGCAATTTTTTCCATGTAACTTGATAATGACCCTGCAAGTTTGTTACCCATTGCGGATGCGAAAAACCAAATTCCAAACATTATCCCAAGTAATCTATTCGGAGATAGTTTATTAACATAAGATAATCCAACAGGAGATAAACTTAATTCACCCATGGTATGAAGTAGATAAGCCAGAGTTAAAAAAATCATACTAACTTTTTTGGTAGTAATTTCTGAATCTAATCCTGAAGAGCCAAAAACCATAGGAATAAAACCGATACCTAATAAAATCAATCCAATAGCAAATTTTTGAGGACCATTGGGATTAATTTTTGTTTTAGACAACTTTTCCCATATTACAGAAAAAACAGGAGCCAGAGTAAATATAAATAGAGCATTTAAGCTTTGAAACCATGTAGCTGGAACCTCAGGGTTATCAACTAAATAATTGTTGTAAATCATATATCCGATTAATAACCAAAGTAATAGAACACTGATTCCCATAAATATAATAGCTTTTGAGTAAATTTTACCAACTGCCTTGTTCATACTCATAAACAACCAAGTTAATATAACAACAGGAAGGGCTGATAAAACTGCACTAATTATTTTATACAAGATAATGGTAATATTGCTTACTAGTTGACGATCAGTATGTTTACTTGCAAAAATATTCATACTTGACCCAGCTTGTTCAAATGCAGCCCAAAAAAAGATAGAAAAAAAGGCTAGAACACCAACAACTATCAATCTATCTTTTTCAATTTTATTCAATGGTTCTTTTTTGACATCATTTGAACTCTTTTTAGATTTTACAGGGGCTAATCCAATTTCACCAAACATGTTTTCAGAGAGTTTAAACTGAATTAATCCTATTAACATAAAAATTCCAGCTAAACCAAATCCGTAGTGCCATCCTAAGGTCTCTCCTAGATATCCACAAAGAATTGATCCTAGGAATGCTCCAACATTAATTCCTTGATAAAAAATTGTGTATCCAGAATCTTTTTTATTTGAACCATCAGGATAAAGTTGACCAACAATTGATGATATATTTGGTTTGAAAAATCCATTGCCCAAAACAAGTAAGATTAAACCAAGATAAAATGCAGGTATTGGTTTGAATGCTAATGATAAATGACCTAAAGTCATTAATAATCCACCAATAACTATTGCTTTTCTAAAACCAATTATCTTATCGGCAATGATACCTCCAAAAATTGGGGTAATGTATACAAACATTGTATACCATCCATAAAGCTCACTAGCATTACTTTGACCCCAACCAAGACCAGGGTTATCAGATGAAATCTCGCTTATTAAGTATAAAACTAATAGAGCTCTCATACCATAATATGAAAATCTTTCCCACATTTCAGTAAAAAAAAGCATAAATAAACCTACAGGATGACCAAAAATTTCTTTTTCAGTTGCAATATTTTTTTTCATTTGTTTTATTTTAAAAGCCTAAATTAAAAAAAAAAAATTATAAATTATTTTTGATGAAATTAGTCATTTTAGTGTAAAGGTTGAATCTAGTTGAACCACCATATATTCCATGATTTTTGTTAGGATAAACAAAAAATTCAAATTGTTTATTTGATTTAATTAATTCATCTGCTAACTCCATAGAATTTTGATAATGAACATTATCATCTGCTGATCCATGAATTAAGAGATATTTACCTTTTAGTTTACTTGCAAAGTTTATGGGAGAATTTAAATCATATCCTTCAGAATTTTCTTTTGGAGTTCTCATATACCTTTCAGTATATATAGAATCGTAGTATCTCCAGTTTGTGACAGGGGCAACAGCTATTCCCATTTTAAAAATATCTGATCCTTTAAAAAGGCATAAAGATGACATGTAACCTCCATAACTCCAACCAAAAATTCCAATTCTGCTAGAATCAACATAACTCAAATTGGATAAAAATTTGTTTGCATCAATTTGATCTTTTGTTTCAAGTTTACCTAGGTTCAAATAAGTACATTTTTTAAAATCACTACCTCTGCCACCAGTACCTCTATTATCAACGCAAGCAACAATATAACCCTCTTTTGCTAACATTTGAAACCAAAGAAAATTATAACCTCCCCAACTATCTAGAACTTGTTGGGAACCTGGTCCACCATATAGATACATAAATACAGGATATTTTTTGGTTTCATTAAAATTTGGGGGTTTAATTATCCAACCGTTTAAATCAATGTTACTGGAATTAGTGAATTTAAAAAATTCTTTCTTGGACAATTGTGAATTTTCTAATTCATTTTTCAATCTTTCATTATCAATAATATTTCTAATAAAATTTCCTTTAGAATCTAATAAATCAAATTCGTAAGGAGAATTCGCATTAGAATATTCATTAATCAAAAAATTAAAGTTTTTACTAAAATAAGCATCATTAAATCCAATTTTTTGGGAAATTTTAGTTTTATTTTTTCCAGAAGTTTCAATAGAATAAATATCTCTTCTTAGTGGGCTAGCTTCGGATGATCGATAAAATATTTTATTATTTAAATTATCATACCCATAAAATTGATCAATATCGAAATTTCCTTTGGTGATTTTATTTAGAAGTCTGCCTTTAATATCATAATAATAAATATGATTATATCCTGATTTTTCACTTGTCCATATAAAATTATTGTCATTAGAAATAAATTCTAAATTATCATGAATTTCAATATATGCGTCATCTTTTTCTGTTAAAATTGTGGTAATTTTATTTTTTGTAACATTATGTAAAATTAATTCTAATTTATTTTGATGTCTATTTAATTTTTCTATCATCAATAACTCGTCATTATTTGTCCATTTGATTCTTGGAATATAAAAATCGCTTTTATCTTTAAGATTAATTTTCTTTGAAATATTTTTAGCTAAATCATAAACATGAATTTCAACTTTAGAATTTTTTTCTCCAGCTTTAGGATATTTGAACTTATATTTAGATGGATACAAACCATCGTAAATATCCATACTAAATTCTTTAACTTCCTTTTCATTGAATTTGAAATAAGCAAGTTTCGAACCACTTTTATTCCAATATATCCCATTTTTAAGCATAAATTCTTCCTCGTAGACCCAATCAGGTGATCCATTTATTATAACATTTTTTTCTCCATCATTTGTTATTTGAATTATATTATTACTTTCAAGATTTTTAATATAAATATTATTTTCAAATACATATGAAATATTTTTATTATCAGGTGAAAAAATAGCTATATTTTGTTTGCCAGAGGACAGATTTTCAATTGATTTTTTATCTATGTCGTAAATATAATAATTAGATTTTTTAGAATATCTATAAATTGATTCTGTTTGAGTGGAGAGTAATATTTTTGATTCATTTGGACTAAATTCATAATCATCAAATTTTAACTCATCTATATCTTTAGAATTTAATATGTTTTTTATAGAATCTCCTGTAAAGTAATCATATTTTGTAATTAATATTTTATTTTTTTTATAATTTAATGATGTGAAATGAACTCCATCATTTAGTGGTTTGTATCCCCATAAATAATCAGCTTGATATTTTCTAGAATTCCAAATATCATTCAAATCCAGAATCGAATTTTGAGCATTTATATAAAGAGAGAATTTAAATAATATAGCTAAGATCAAAAATAAATTTTTCATAATTTATTTCAATTTAAATTTAATAGTTTATTAAAGTTTTAGTTTCTGTTGTTAAGAAAAATCATTATGTAATAGAGTAAATATGTTAAAGAGGATAAAGCTGCAACTAAATAAGTCTTTGCAGCCCAATTTAATGCATCTTTTGCTGCTGTAGTTTCATTTCCTGAGGTAATATTTGCATTTTCAAGCCATTTTACAGCTCTATTGGAAGCATCATATTCAACTGGTAAAGTGATTAAACTAAATATTGTTACCATGAGCTGTGAAAAAATTATAGTGAGAATTACTATATCTAGAGTAAATAATCTCATAATTCCCATTCCAAACATTCCCGCAATAAATATGAAGTTAATCATTTTAGAGCTAAAAGAAACAATAGGGACAAGTTTTGATCTCATTTCAAGCCATCTATAAGCATTTGCATGTTGAACTGCATGACCACATTCGTGTGAAGCTATAGCAGCTGAAGATATACTTTTACCATAATAGACTTCTTTACTTAAGTTAATTGTCATATTTTGGGGATTGTAATGATCAGTTAGTCTTCCAGGAACAGATACTATACTAACTTTTGTAATCCCATGATCTATCAACATTTTTTCAGCAACTTCTTTACCTGATAAATTTGAAGAAATTTTGATTGAACTATATTTTTTTATTTTTGATTTTAGTTTAGTTTGAATAGACCATCCTATTAACAGAAATATTATAAATATTAATAACATAATAATTTTTTTTTTCAAAATTAATTAATATCATTGAATGAAAAGAATATTTTCTAAAAAAAATATGAACACAAAAAAACCATTAATTTTAATAGTTAATGATGATGGAATAAATTCCATGGGAATCAACTTTATTATTGAATTAGTTAAAAAAAGAGGTGAAATTGTCGTTGTTGCTCCTCAAAAAGAACAATCAGCTAAAAGTAATTCTTTGACAATAAATGAAGACATTAGAATTAAGCAAGTTTTTAAATCTAAAAATCTCTCAAAATATTTTTGTACTGGTACCCCAACTGATTGTGTGAAAATTGCAATTAATAAAATTGTAAAAAGATGTCCAAATCTTTGTATTTCAGGAATTAATCATGGGTCAAATTCATCAATAAATGTCTACTATTCAGGAACAGTTGCTGCTGCTTTAGAGGCATCAATTAATGGTATACCATCCTTAGCTTTTTCATTATTAGATTATTCATTAAATCCAAATTTTTATGAAGCTAAAGAGTATATTTTAAATATTATTGATAAGATTTTACAAACAAATATTTCAGATTTTAACTACAAACAAAAAAATTATATTCAAAGTAAACTTTGTCTAAACATCAATATTCCTAACGTTAAAAAAGAAAAAATTAAAGGAGTTAAAGTTTGCCGGCAAGCAAGATCAAAATGGACAGAAAATTATATATTAACTGATAATAAAGAAAGTTTTAAATTGACTGGTCAATTAAATAATTTAGATCAAAATGATGAAAATGATCTTTCATTGTTAGAAAAAAATTTTATTACAGTAGTCCCAATAAATCCAGATAGAACCTTCTATGAAATGATAAAACAAATTAATTATTTAAATGAATAAAATCAACGATAATTTTATTGTAGGAATTTTTATTGGATCGATTTGTCCTGTAATAGTTTATTTTTTTTTAAATATTTTAATCAAAAATATTTTAAGGGAATCTACAATTCATGTAATATGTTTGATGATTAATTTCCCTCTCTTAAGAATATTTTTGATAAATTATGAAAAGGATAAGTTGGGTAGAGGTATACTTTTTATTTCATTTGTACTTACTGCTTTATTTATATTTAAACATGATATGATTCAACTTTTTTAAGATGAGATATTATATAATAGCTGGGGAAAAGTCAGGAGATTTACATGCATCAAATTTATTAAAATATATCTCTACATATGATAAAAAACATGATTTTAGAGGTTTTGGTGGTAATAATATGAAATCAGTAGGAGTGAATCTTTCAAAAGAATTAAGTGATTTACAAATAATGGGATTTTATGAGATTTTTTTTAATTTGAAGAAAATATATGGAAATCTTTCATTTTGTAAAAAAGATATAAGGTCTTTTAATCCAGATTTAATAATATTAGTTGATTATTCGGGCTTTAATTTGAAAATTTCAAATTTCGCGAAAAATAATAATTTTAGAGTTGTTTATTATATTACCCCTAAAGTATGGGCATGGAATAGAAGTAGAATAAAAAAATTAAAAGAAATGTGAACGCAATTTATTGCATTCTTCCATTTGAAAAAGAATATTTTTTAAAATATAATTGTGAAGTTGAATATTATGGAAATCCATTGATAGATTCCATTAATAATTATAAAATAAATAAATCAAATTTTAGATTCGATAAAAAAAATAATAAACATATAGTTGCTTTGTTACCTGGAAGTAGAGAGTCTGAGATATTGCAAACCATGCCATATTTAATTCAATTACCAAGTTATTTTCCGAATTGCGAATTTTATGTAGCTTGTTCAAATAATATTAAGAAAGAGATTTACAGAAAGTTTTCAAACAACTCAAAAATGTATTTTATATATAATCAAACTTATGATTTACTGAGTAAATCTCATGTGGCAATTGTAACTTCAGGAACAGCAACTTTAGAAGCGGCTATGTTTAAAATCCCTCAATTAGTAATATATAAAACAAGTTTTCTTTCTTACATAATCGCTAAAACATTTATAAAAGTTAAATTTATTTCTTTAGTGAATTTAATTTTAAATAAAAATGTTGTAACCGAACTTATTCAATATGACTTAAATATCAAGAGTCTATTAAGAGAATTTAATCATTTGTTTATAAGAGAAAAAAGAATTTCAATGATAAAATCATATGATATATTGATCAAAAAATTGGGCAAGAATTCACCCTCACAAAAAATTGCAAAATCAATTTTAAACAAGTTTTATAATGAGACTTAGTCTTTATTTTTTTTTCTTTCTCCTTTCGAAATATTATTTATTTGGACAAATATTTTCGTATGAGGATAGTTTGAGAGGATTTTTAAATGAAAATAGAAAATGGTTTGATGTGAAATATTATAATTTAAATTTAGATGTAAATTTCAATAATAGATCAATTTCTGGATATAACGATATTTTTTTTAATGTTATTGATTCTAAATGTGTTATGCAATTAGATTTAGATAAAAAAACTTAAAATTGATAGTGTAGTTTTCAATAACAATAAATTAGAATTTAGAAGAAAATTTAATTCATTTTTCTTAACCTTCAGTAAAAAACTTGAAGTAAATAAGAATTATAAACTAAGAATTTATTATAATGGAAGTCCCAAGGAAGCTATTAATCCCCCATGGGATGGTGGTTTTGTATGGTTAAAAGATTATAACAATTTTAATTGGTTAGGAGTTGCATGTCAGGGTGATGGTGCTTCAATCTGGTGGCCATGTAAAGATCATTTATCAGATAAACCTGATAGTATGAGAGTAACGTGTAAAATTCCAAAAAAATTAAAATTTATATGTAATGGAAATATAGAATCTGATTCATTAATAAACGACATTAAAAGACAAACTACATGGAAAATTTCATATCCAATAAATATTTATAATGTATCACTATATATAGGTAATTATGTAAATATAAATGATATGTATTTTTCAGATAATGATTCATTATTTATTGATTATTATGTAATTGAGGGTAATGAAAATATAGCTTTTAATCACTTTAAACAAGTCAAACCGATGCTAAAAGTTTATGAAGAATTATTTGATAAATACCCATTTTGGGACGATGGATTTGCTTTAATAGAATCTTCTTATCCTGGTATGGAACATCAAAGTGGAATAGCTTATGGTAATAATTTTAAAAATGGGTATCTTGGTAAATATCCTAAGAATATAGATTTTGATTTTATCATTATTCATGAATCTGCTCATGAATATTGGGGTAATAGCGTAAGTGTTGATGATATATGTGAATTATGGATTCATGAGAGTTTTGCTACATATACTGAAGCTCTTTTTGTTGAAAAAAAATATGGTTTTGAATCAATGTTGGATTATTTACTTCATCAAAAAAAATTAATCAAAAATGACAAGCCTATCATTGGAGTTCATGGAGTTAATTCTTCTGGAAGTAAAATTGATATGTATTATAAAGGTTCTTGGATGTTACATTCAATTAGAAATATAGTTTTAAATGATTCTTTATGGTTTAAAACAATAAAAGATTTTTATAATGTTTACAAGTTTAAAATTATATCAACAGAAGATGTTGTAAAATATTTTTCAAAAAAATTAAAATATAACTTAGAACCAATTTTTTCAAAGTTTTTGAAATCAAAAAATCTACCAGTCCTTGAGTATTATTTCGAAAATAATAATAACATTAATTTTGACTTAAATTATAAGTGGGATATTGAATCAAAAAATTTTAATATGCCTATTTCAATATTAATTGATAGCCAGAGGATTTTATTATTCCCTGGAAGTGAATTCAAAAAAATTAGTTTAAATATTAAAGCTGAAAGTCAATGTATTTTTGAAAATAATTATTATTTGTATGAAAAGTTAAAATATAAAAAACATTAGATTTTGCAAACTAAAATAATTAATTATAAATTTGTCATCTTTTAATCAAATACAATGGCAAAAAAAGGAAATAGAACTCAAGTTATATTAGAATGTATAGAACACAGGAAATCTGGACTTCCTGGTGCATCGAGATATATAACTACAAAGAATAAAAAAAATACACCAGACAGATTAGAACTAAAAAAATTCAATCCTGTTTTAAAGAAAATGACTATTCATAAAGAAATTAAATAAGTAATTATGGCAAAGAAAGTTGTTGCCTCCCTCCAAAAAAGAGGAGCTAAAGATTTTACTAAGGTGATCAAAATGATCAAAGTATCCAAGACAGGTTCTTATACTTTCAAAGAGGAAATTTTGTTTAAGGATAATATTAAAGGTTTTTTAAATAATTAAATTTTTAAAACTTTCATTAAAACTTCTTTCATTTTGTCAGGAGTTTTTTTTATAAATATACTTATGTCTTTTTTAAATTTCTTCGACAGATTTAATAAAAAAAAATTAGATGATAGTCTATCAAAGACTAAACAGAATTTTTTTTCAAAACTTTCTAGAATTTTCGTTGGAAAGTCTAGGATTAATTCAGAAATTTTAGATAAAATTGAAGAATTATTGATTTCTTCAGATATTGGTATTAATACAACCTTCAAAATAATTGATGAATTAGAGAAAAGAGTAAAAAAAGATAAATACTTAAATTCTGAGGAACTAAGCTTAATGCTTAAAAATATAATTTCTAATTTATTAAAAGATACACCTCCTATTAATATTCCATCAACTAAACCATATGTAATTTTAGTTGTTGGAGTCAACGGAGTTGGAAAAACTACTACTATTGCAAAATTGGCTAATATGTACAAAAAAAAAGGTTTTTCAGTCGCTCTAGCTGCTGGAGACACTTACAGAGCTGCTGCTATAGATCAACTAGAGATTTGGACTAAAAGAATTAATATTCCATTAATTAAAAGATCCATGGGATCAGATCCAGCCTCAGTTATATTTGATTCAATATCTTATTCAAAAGATAATAAAGTTGATTTCTTAATTATCGATACTGCTGGTAGATTGCATAATAAAATAAATTTGATGAATGAACTTGAGAAAATTTCAAATGTAATTGAAAAAAAATTGTCATATAAAGCAAATGAAGTTCTTTTAGTTTTAGATGCTACCACAGGTCAAAATGCTGTTAACCAAGCTAAAGAATTTATATCTAAAACAAATGTAAATAATATTGTTTTAACTAAAATTGATGGAACAGCTAAAGGAGGCATTGTAATTTCAGTATCTGATCAGTTTAATATTCCAATCAAATATTTATGTTTAGGAGAAAAAATTGACGATATTCAGCTTTTTAATAAGGATGAATTCATTGACTCATTACTAAAATAATTTCATAATTTATATCATGAATTTAAATGAAATCCCATACAATTCTGTAGATATCTATAAAA
>MDTB01015733.1_pt1 | contig 28999 bp, 43 predicted proteins | sample 811161 | NCBI WGS metagenome assembly MDTB01 (sample SAMN05326650, study PRJNA326480) | marine metagenome | isolation source: seawater | place: Mediterranean Sea | collected 2009
ATGCAACCGGCGGGATCGCTGTCTGTCCAATAACAAATGAACAAGCCAAGAACACTCGACAACATCCCACTGAACACAGCCAGAAGCGTCATCCGATCAAAACGATCGGTGAGCAGATAGGCCGTGGCCCCAGGGGTCACCAGCATGGCCACCACCAGAATGATTCCAACGGTTTGCAGGCAGGCCACAGCCGCCAGGGACAGCAGACCAAGCAAGGTGTAGTGCAACTGACCGGTGTTGATCCCAATCGATCGCGCGTGGGTGGGATCAAAACAGAACAGCATCAGATCCCGACGCCGCAGCAACAGCACAACCAACACGAACAGGCAGATCCCCAGGGTTTGCCACAGCTCATTCAGAGGGATTCCGAGCACATGGCCGAAAAGAATGTGATCGAGATCGATGTGGCTGACGGTTTTTGATCGCAGCACCAGTCCAAGGGCAAAGAAGCCTGTGAACACAAGACCGATCACCGTGTCTTCCCTGACCCGTGATTTCTGCTCAACGAATCCAATCGCGGCCACCGAGCCGATTCCGAACACCAGAGCACCCAGCGAGAGAGGAAAACCAAGGGCATAGGCCAGCACCACTCCAGGCAGAACGGCATGGGAGACGGCGTCCCCCATCAGAGCCCAGCCCTTGAGGGTCATGTAGCAGGACAACAACCCGCAGACACCGCCAACGACAGCACTGACGAGGAAAGCTCTCAGCATCCAGGGTTGACTGAGGGGTTCCAACAGCCAGGACATCAGCAGAAGGGTGAAGCCAGAGTCAATGCTGACAGCTGAGCGGCTTGATCAACGAGGCCTGCGGAAGGCCATGGCCCCCTGAGGCAGCTGAATCCGGACATCCCGTTCCGCATCGACCTCCCAGAAGCCCTCGTAACGCTGACCGCGGAGAAAAACCTCGGCCGAAGAGTCGTCCCAGAGAACAATCGCGCGTTTCACGCCATTGGGTTCAATCACGTCGTACACCGTGTTCCCGTTGGCATTCACTCTCGACACAACGGTGCACTGAAAGCCCGTGAACTCCTCGCCACTGCGCCGCATCTGGAACCAGCAGGTGGAGAGATCCGGAGGCATGGCGTTCACACCCAGAGATGGCCCCGGCTCCCGTTGATCCGCGGCATTCGCCAAAGCGATGTCATCGGTTTCAATCTCAGCGGTTTCAATCTCAGCGGTTTCGGGGGTTTCAAAAGAGGGATCCTCAAATTCGTCCTGACCTTCCGGGCGTGGTCGAACCGCCAGATCATCTGAAGCGACGGACTCATCCTCAAGAGCCAGTGCTTGCAGCTGTTGATAGTCAGGCAGGATCAAACCTGCGATTTTCCAATCGCCCAGCCCCTGGCGCGCCATCTCAAATCCGATCTTGACGCCGGGCTCAAGACGTCCTGAAACCAGAAATTGATTCATACCCACATAGGCCATCTCAACATTTGCCATCTGATCAATCTGCTTCTCAAATTGCTGCTTACCCTTGGCAATTTCCGCCTGGAGATCCGGAACTGAGAAGGGATTGGCTGATGTCTTCTGGGCCCTTGGCAGATCGCCTTCCGAAGCCTCGATCAGACCCTTCACAACCTCTGATGTGAGGTAGGAATCGATCAGGGTGTTGGCAATCGGTATCACCAGTGCTGTTCCCAAAGCCGCCAGCCCCTCTTCAGCATCATCCAGTGATTCTTCAGTGGCTGCCTGGGTCAGGCTGGTAACGACGTATGCCTTCAGATCTTCACGCAACTGCGGATAATCAACATACTGATTGAATCGTGACCCATCCTTTTGCTGGATCGCTTCACGAATCGAATTCACGGCTAAATATGGACTGGCATACCAATAAGAACCTGTTGCTAACACACCGCCCGAGATCAGTCCCGAGGCAACAATCGCAACTGTCTTCAAATTCATTACGCGGCCAAATCTGGCGTGACCGCTGACATTACTCTGAACAAACACTTCGTGGTTAAGCCAACGGACTGGATGCATCCTTAAGGGCTCAATCGTCGATTGGAACAGGATCAGCGACCATGCCGCGCGCCTCGATCCAGACCGCCCGTCCCGCCTTGCGGCGGCTGCCCACCCGGCCAAGCCGTGTCGTGCAGGCGGTACTGCAGCAGCTCCTACCACTGGTCTTCGTGGGACAGCGGTTACAGCTGCGCAACAGCAACGCGGCCGAACGACTGGCCGAGGAGTTTCTTGCACAGCAGAACGGTGAACGCAATCTGCTGATTGCCTTTCGCCATCCCAGCCCCCGCGATCCACTGGTGCTCGCGGATCTGTTCTGGAGTTGCGTTCCCAGGATGGCCCGAAGGCTGGGGCATCCCTTGCCACGTGCGGTGTCGCTTCGGTTTCTCTACGACCGTGGAATCCCCCTGTGGGCGGGACCGGTGATCGGCTGGTTACTTCAGCGCAGCGGCGGCATCGCCATCCACCGAGGTCGATTGGACCGACCAGCCCTGAACCAAGCCCGGCAAGCCCTGACGCTGGGACGCCAGGCCCTTGTGGTGGCACCGGAAGGAGCCACCAACAACCTCTCAGGAGAGATGGCACCCCTCGAGCCTGGTGTGGCCCAGCTCGCCTTCTGGGCAGCTGAGGACATGGCCAAGAACAAGGACCAGCGATCTCTGCATGTCATCCCCATAGGGATTCGTTACAGCTGGCGTCGACCGAACTGGACAGTTCTCGATGCACGCCTCGAAGCGCTCGAGCAACACCTCGGGATTCAGGCCATCGTCCTGGAGGACCGCCGCGAACGGCTTCTCCGCATCGGTGCAGCGTTGGTGACGGCGCTTGAACAGCTTGAACGCCTCAAGGCCAATCCAGAACAGCCCTTAGCAGTTCGAATTGAGAACTATCGACGGCATGGATTGGAAAAGGCGGAGAGCCATTTCGGGCTCCGCGCCAGCGGTACCCTGCAGGAACGCTGCCGCCGAATTGAACAGGCGGCCTGGGATCGGATCTACAGGGAGAATCTCGAGCAATTGCCTCCGCTTGAACGCAGCTTGGTGGATTGGGAAGCGCGTGAAGCCGATCTTCAGCTCACTCGCATGCGACTGGTGGAGCATTTCACCAGCGTGAGCGGTCAATACATCACTGATCAACCGGAGTTCGACCGCTTTGCCGAGATGGTGCAGCTCGTGGAGGAGGCAATCGGCTGGATCGAAGACCGGCCCTGGAGCGGATCACCCTGCTTCGGACCACAGCGGGTGGAACTCAGCGTCGGTGAAGCGATTCCCGTCGATCAACGCCGCGATGACTACCGACGTGATCGTCGCCGGGCTGTTCAGATGCTGACGTCGGAACTGGATGCTGAACTGGAGCGTCTGATGCGTTCCGCCGGGAACGACTCCAGACATCGGGGAACTGACCCGATCCAGTGATCTTCGAGATGCAAACAATTCAGGAGCAGCAGGTTCTGAACGGCTCAGAGCAATGAGTTGCTGAAAATTGAACCGAAGAAAACTGAAGTGCGCATCGGACCAATTCATTAGATCAATATCGACCGACGCTCGTCTTAATCCTGCATAAAGGAGCTAAAAATTTTGCATCAAAAAACTCATCTCAATCTCGAAAGCGCGGCGTTGTATACAGAAAATTCCAGACAACCAGCGCAATCTTGGCTTGATTGGGTGACTCAACAAGGTCCGCATCAAGAGCAAACCATGAAAAACGACACCATCACAACAGACCAGTTGATTTGGGGAGCCTTGTTTATGGGATGGATCTTTGGAGTCGCAACGATGCTGCTACTCGGTTACAACCCAGACAACTGCTTTGTAGGGACTCAATAAGCCAACCGTCAGTTCCTTCCACGAGTGCCTCAGGAAGCCTCCTTAGACCGCTGGATTCAGCAGCTCTCAGCAAAAGACATCACCGAGCTGGATCTCGTCATCGTCATGAACCAACTCATTCAAACTCTCCCCTCATAGACATGACCAATTTCTTAAGATTGACACTTGATCTTCCCAAGGAGAAACGTGAGTCTGTGCTTAGGGCTCTTCAGACTGCTCGTACGACGACACGCAACGAGGCAGAACAACAACAGCTGCTCGATTCACCGATGGAGGTGCAGTCAAGCATTCCTATAACGGTAAAGATTGTGACAGGCGATTGGACATAAGACTATCATCGTTGTTGCCGATACCCTTAAGTTATGAGTACTTCACTGCCTGCTCTATAGAAGCTATTCTTCGCCACAAGTTATCAACCAAAATCCAGCATGACAGACAAGAAAAAACTGACTCCATAGAGACTGATGCAAGCCAAAGCGTTTCTGGAGAACGGTGTGATATCGAAAGATCAATTCATAGAAATGACGCATGGACAATCCGACTACGAGACAAACGATGATTCACAACAATTGCTTAAAATCCTTGACAAGATCAACGCGGTCGAGCTGCACTTGCTGAAACTTGAATCTTTGATGCTAAAGCTCGACGAGAAAGTAAGCAGTCAACAGCAGTCGCCTTAATAGCTTGGCCATAGATCTACAGCCAAAGTTCCATACCTCTTTTGCGAGATGCCAACCAGACCCAGAAAAACGTTGATACTCCCTATGCAATAAACCACATACACAATTTTAAATTCAACAACTCATTGAGACGTGATGAACTTTGGCGGATTGGAAGGACGTCCGTTTCAAGGGAGCCTGTGCGCATCAATGGTCGGACTGACCTGACTCACGACTTGCCCATTGTTAGCAACAAGTCGGCAACTGACACCGCGACCCATGGATTTGCTGCGAGCAATGGCGTAAGCAGGGAACTCGTTTTCGATCTCAGCTTCCGTGCACCAGATTGAATCTGATGGCCCTTGGCATTGCACTTTAAACAACATGGATCTTGGTACAGAACTACTTCTGGTTTGGCACAACGTCTTTTCCAACTGACGTACCAACAGTGACACTTTTCGGATATGGCTTGAAGCTGTTGTTTGGCGCTGGTTGGCGTCATAACCGGTCATTCCTGTGACATGGCTCCTGAGCCCTTTCAGCGTTCCGACGCGTTCGGGGTTCCTCCACGATGAACATCCAAACAACGAGTCAACCGCTGGATTGATTCCTCTGTGCGACCGTCAGACATGAGCTGGCGGACCCGCTGCTTGCAGGTTGCGAGCTCCTCATCGCGCTTGCTGCGGCTCGTTTGCTCTGAATCGATGATCTGAACGATCGACATAACCCCGAGAAATGTTCCAGCGGCAAAGATCAGCACCCCTGCTCGAGGCAACGTCGTGATGCCAAATCCTTTGATACCAGGCATCAGCCATCCCTAGGCGCGTGGACCAATCTGCCTTTCGAGCCTTGTTGGAGCTGGAATTGCCCAGTCAATGCAGAGATCCACGCGATTCGAAATGTTGATCCCAACCGTCGTATCACCACACCCGAGCGTTCAAAGGACTTGTTGGTGATCAAGGACTGCCATGGCGAAGGTGCAACACCCTGCCAGCACGACATCAAAGACAAACCAGTTGCCATCAGATCCGTGACTACCGTTGGTCCTAACAGCGTCTCGGAAAGAGCTTCCTGACTGATTTTTTACCAGAGACGTCCAAACCACCATGAATAAACACACGTCTTAAATGCTGATCACTTACATGTTGTGCCTCATCGCCGGGGGCGTGCTGATTGCCCTGGCGCTCGATGGCGAGGGCGACCTCAGTGGAGACGGAAGCGGCGGCAACCTCACGATCCTGTTCAACACGCCGTTCTGGTCATTCGGGCTGTTCGGCTTCGGCTTCAGCGGCCTGCTGCTCACATTTCTTGCCCCTGCCGGCAGCTGGCTGCCGTCAAGCCTGATCGCCTTGGCGATGGGGCTGGTGATGGGCTGGGTTGCCGCCTATCTGCTCCGGCTGATGGCTCGCAGAGAAGCGGACAGTCTCGTGCGCAGTGAAGATCTCATTGGCCTGGAAGGGCTTGTGACGCTCGATCTCTCATCTCAGGAGCGCGGTTTTGTTGAGCTGCAGGCACGGGGAAGTTTGATCCGACGACCAGCACACAGCGTCAGCGGCACGATTGCCAAGGGAACCGCTGTGGTGGTTGTGGCCAGCGACGGGCACACCCTCAGCGTCGAGCCGATGTGATGTCAGACAAGCTCGATCTTGCTAGGGGAAGAGGACAACGTTCACCCCCCATTTATGTCGGGCCCAACGCTGCGGACGCAGCCCGCCACTCCGGCCTTCCTCCCCAGTAACCGCAATCAATCCGAGGCGATTGCCGCCGGAGCCATGGCGGTTTTCGTCAGCATCGCGGTGCTCACCTTCATCTGTCGCTGGATGATTCGCATCTGCCGGCCCCACGAGATGCTGGTGGTGACCGGTTCGAAATCAAACCAGGGCGATCAAGGCATGAAGGGCTACCGCGTCGTCGCCAATGGCGGTTGGACCTTCGTCAAACCGGTGCTGGAAACGGCGCGTCGCATGGACGCGACCCTGCTCCCGGTCCTGGTGGAGGTGAGCAATGCTTACTCCAATGGCGGGACGCCTCTCAACATCCAGGCAATCGCCAACGTGAAAGTGAGCACTGACCCGGCAGTGCGCAACAACGCCATCGAACGGTTTCTGGGTCGCGACCCGGCCGAGATCGTTCAGGTGGCCAAGGAAAACCTGGAGGGCAACCTCCGCAGTGTGCTGGCCCAGCTCACTCCCGAACAGGTGAACGAAGACCGTCTTCGTTTCGCTGAGCAGATCGCTGATGAAGTGGGTCAGGATCTTCGACGTCTCGGCCTGCAACTCGACACCCTCAAGATTCAGAGCGTCTCCGATGACGTTGATTACCTGAACTCAATCAGTCGCCGCCGCGTTGCCCAGATTGTGCGGGACGCCGAAATCGCCGAAGCCGAGGCGATCGGGCAAGCCGAACGGATCGAAGCGGAAATGGAAGAGGTGTCGCAGGTGGTCCGCACCGAAGCCGAAACAGTGGTGCTGGAGAAAGAGAACGAGGTGCGCACCAGCGTTGCCGTGATGGAGAAAGAAGCCCGCTCGGAAGAAGAGCGCACCGAAGCCGCAGAACTGGAAGCCCGCGCCAAGGCAGAACAAAAACTGCAACTGGTGAGGGCCGAGCTGGAACGCCTCCGCCTCCGCGCTGAAGAAGTTCTTCCAGCGCAGGCCAGTCAGAAAGCCAAGGAGCTTCGGGCGCGAGGCATGGCCGCTGCCACCGCCGAAGACGTCAAGGCCAGTGCCCAGGTCAACGACCTGCTAACTCAGGTGTGGGAAAGCGCCGGCAGCACGGCGGAGCTCGTGTTTCTGCTGCAGCAGATCGAGATGGTGCTGGCCCAGGCAACCCGCCTACCAAGCCAGCTGCGCCTGAAGAAGGTCACAGCGCTCGATGGCAACGATGCCTCCTCACTGGCTCACCTGGTCGCCCTCAACCACGTGGTGGTGCGCCAGTTCTTTGAACAGGTGAACGAGATCCTCGGGATCGATCTGCTCGGAACCCTCACTAACAAAAGCTAAGGAGATCACTCAATGTTCGTCGCAATCGGACTAACTGGAGCCGCAGGGGTCTGGGCCTTCGTGGTGCTCCTGCGTCAGCTGTATTACATCTGTCAGCCCAGTGAAGTACTGATCTTCGCTGGCTTGAAGCGCACAACCGGATCCGGCCAACGCGTGGGGTATCGCACCGTCCGCGGCGGCAGTGCCCTGCGGATCCCGCTTCTGGAAGAGGTCATGCGCCTCGACCTCAGCAACATGATCATCGATCTGCGCGTCGATAATGCCTACTCCAAGGGAGGGGTTCCGCTCAACGTCTCAGGGGTGGCCAACATCAAGATCTCCGGAGAGGAACCTGGCATTCACAACGCCATCGAACGTCTGATCGGGAAGTCCCAGGACGACATCCGACACATCGCCAAGGAAACCCTTGAAGGCAACCTCAGGGGTGTGATGGCCAGCCTCACGCCTGAACAGCTCAACGAAGACAAGCTCACCTTCGCGCGCACCCTGCTGGACGAGGCGGAGGACGACCTGCAGAAACTCGGTTTGGTGCTCGACACCCTGCAGATTCAGAACATCTCCGATGACGTCCGCTATCTGGACTCCATCGGCCGCAAACAGCTGGTGGAACTGAAACGGGACTCGCGCATCGCCGAAGCCGAGGCTTCCTCCCAGTCCGCTGTGAAGCAGGCCGAAAACGAACGAATCACCGCCCTGCGACGCCTCGATAAAGAACTCGCCATCGCCACGGCCAACGCCGAAAAACGCACAAAGGATGCTCTGACCCGCCGGGAAGCACTGGTGGCAGAGGTGCAGGCCGAGGTGGGAGCGGAGCTGGCTCGCGCGGAAGCTGAACTGCCGGTTCAGCAGGAGCGGATCAAACAAGTCACGCAGCAGCTGGAGGCGGACGTGATCGCCCCGGCGGAATCCGAATGCGAAACGATGATGGCGGACGCCAAAGGTGAAGCGGCCACCATCATTGAGCAGGGGCGGTCCCAAGCGGAAGGTCTCCAGGAGCTCGTGGAGTCGCTCAAGCGCTCGGGGGATGACGCCAAACGCTTGTTCCTGCTTCAAAAACTGAAGCCGTTGCTCACCATGCTCAGTGAAACGGTGCAACCGATCGAAGTGGAGGAAGTCACCCTGATCGGGGAACGGGAGGGACAGGTGAACCTCTCACTGGCCACACTGTTGCGCCAGTTGCAGAACAGCACAGGGATCCGCCTGCTGAACAACGACTCAGACGCACCCACGAACTAGCGAACCAACCCCTTCTCTGCCGTCAACACCATGTCGCGCGCGACCAAATTGATCAGCCGTCTCGATCGAGCCCTGAGCCGTCATCAAAGCTTCGGAGACAACCCTGATGCCTTTGTCGACGAACTCTTTACAGACGTGGAAGAGCTCATCCAAGGACTGGAGCAGAAATCAAAGCCTGAGCACTGGGCTGAGATCTACGTGGAACGCGATCGGGCACGTATCAAACAGAGCGTGCTCAACCGCGTGATGGCACGCAGCTCAGAGTGATTCCTCAGGCGTACTGCTGCCGGTAAGCAGATCAGGGGGCAGGCCTCCGAAGGTCATCGCCAGATTTTCAGGCGTGAACACTTCGGAGGTCTCGCCATAGGCGAGCACGGTTTTGTTGATCAGAACCACGAGATCGCAGAACTCCCTCACATGGCTGAGGTCATGGGTGGAGATCAAAATCGTGCGGCCTTCATCCCGAAACTGCAGAAACAACTGGGCCATGAGCTTCTCAGTGCGGACATCAACGCCGTTGAAGGGCTCATCCAGCAACAGAACATCGGCCCGCTGAGCGATCGCCCGGGCCAGGAATGCACGTTTGCGCTGTCCACCCGACAGGGTGGCGATCGGACGATCACGCAGATCGGACAACTCCACACGGGCCAGGGCATCACGCACGGCCACCCGATCGGAACTCCGGGGCAGACGCAACAGATTCATGGAGCCATAACGCCCCATCATCACCACATCCCACACCGAAACCGGGAACTGACTGTTGATGCTTTCGCTCTGCGGGACGTAGGCCACTGCCTGCTGACGCTGGGCTTCCTGCACCTGGCAGCCGTTGATCCGAATACGACCACGGGAGGGCCTGACGAAGCCGGTGAGAGCTTTGAACAGGGTGGATTTACCGGCACCGTTCATGCCGACAAGGCCACAAATGCAACCTGGTGGAAGATTCAGCGTGGCGTCATAAAGCGCCACGGTGCCCGTGTAATCAACGCACAGTCCTTCCGCCTCGATCCGATTGGTCAGCGTCTGCGCAGAGCTTGTGGGAGCGCCGGTACGCAAAAGGCCCTTGTGATGGTTTGACTTGATCCTTTCATAACCGCCACGGCCGCCCAAATGCGATCAGCCAACAGGGATGACCAGCATCACAGCCGGGTGTGAGCTGGATCAACAAGCTGCCGATCCATCTCGAAGAAGGTTTGGTCACGGGCCAAAGCGGCCTTCAGAGATCACCTGATTCGTTCTTCCCATGGCATTCCATCCGATGAGGCCCCACCAGAACAGCGGCCACCGAATCCCCCACGAGGGCGATCCTTCCGTACTGGATCCTCGAGACCATCGACACAGCCATGGCGGTGAGGAAACCAGTCATGAAGAGGGCGAGTGCTGTCCAGAGGGAAGCCGTTTCATGGTGATGTCAGCTGTTGATGAAATCTCACGAAGCACCCCTGTTCACTCCATCGGCCGCGCGGACTACCAAAACGCTGCAGATGCGGAAACATTTTTCACCCAGCTCCGTTCTTCAGGGGAGTTCGAGGAAGAGCTGATCAGCTTCGAAATCGACAACGGTTGGTTGGATGTCGATGGGGCAGACCCATCGGCGAACTACCAGCCATTGTCCAGCCTGGCCTCGCCCTACGCCTGGATGAGTCCTGCTGGAATTGGAGCCGATGGCAGAACAACAGGGATTCCAAGCAGCTTCAGTGGTGTTCACAACCCGGATGCCACAGCAGAAGGCACCGTCCGCTTCATGACAGCAGGCAGTGATTTCAAGGTTGATTTCAGCCTGAGTCAGATCGGTCATTACGGCGGACCCGATGAACCAGGTCTCGCCCGCGAGACGTCAAGCGGAAATATCGACCGTGGCATCAATGTCACCCATGGTGTCGATGCTGTCAGCGGAACGGCTTACGACCAATTTCTGGAAGTCATTCCAAGCGAATCAGCGGAAGGACACCTCGAAGTCCAGTTCTCTGGAACCGACTTTTCAGGTGGAAGCTGGGCAAACCCGGTCTATGGCTTTGGCTTCTACCTCGTGGGCCGAGAGGACAAACGCAATGTGATCCTGGATGTCTACGACGTGAACGACAATCTGATTACGAGCGAGTCAACCCATGGATCGGGGGTGTCCTCGAGTGACGCAGCTGTGGAATATATCGCTTTCCACGTCTGCGAAGACGAGGAGGATGTAGGTCGCTTCGTCTTACGCGAGGACTTTGATGGAAGTGGCGATCGAGGAGCAGACCGCGACATCTTCTCGATCGACAACTTGACACTGTTCACTCGGGCTGAGGAATCCAGCCGTCCATTTGAAGAGATCATCGGACCAGCTTTGAACGGAGACGAGCTGACGCACCACCATCTCTCCGGCAGCCGTTCCAGTTGGAACGGCACCTCTGGGCCTGACTCCTTCAACATTGCTCACAGGATGGAGCTTGTCAAAAAGCAAGCTGACAAGATCCTCGATTTCAGAGGAGACGATGGGGATGTGATTCAACTGAGTTCTGAGCTGTTCGATGGGCGAAAGGATCTAGAGATCACCCGCGTCAGCAACCGCCGCGACATGAAGGCCATGAGCCTCACCGATGTCGATCTTGTGATCTGGGATCACGAACACAAACCGATGTCGATGCTGTTGGTCAACCAAAACGGAGATAAAAAGGGATTTGGGACTGGTCATGGCCTGGCAGCAAAGCTGGTCGACCCAACTGGCCTTGATGTGGAGTCTTTCGTGATCGTATGAACCATCCCAATCGCACCTGATCCACTATGAAGTTGATCCGTCAGGGCAGAGTCCCTGGCGGATCAGCTCCACGTTGTGACGCAGTAGATCCAGCAGCGTGGGTGCCGGTCCATCAGGAGCCGAGAGGGAATCGACATAAAAGGTTCCGCCGAAACGCGCCCCAGACGCCGCTGCGACCTCCCTTTGCGGTTGATCGTTCACGGTGCTCTCGCAAAAGACAGCAGGCACCTGACGATCCTTCACGGTGCTGATCAGGCGCGCCATCCGCTTGGGCGTCACCTGACTTTCAGCATTCACCGGCCAGAGATAGGCCTCATCCAGTCCGTAGTCCGAAGCCAGATAGCTGAGGGCGCCTTCGCAACTCACGAGAAGTCGCCGTTGATCTGGGATCGTCTCCAGGATCTCTCTCAACTCGTCGTCGAGCTGCCTCAATTGCTTCTTATACGCCTGGGCATTGGCCTCAAACGTGGAGGCTCCCTCGGGGTCCAGCCGCGTAAATGCTTCCACCAATCTGTCCACATAGGTCATCGCCCGCTGAGGCGACATCCAGGCATGGGGATTGGGTTTGCCTGAGTAGACATCTTCGGAGATCATCAGTGGTTCAATCCCATCCGTCAGCGTGACGCTGGGAACATCACCTGCCGCCGCCGTGAACCGTCTGGCCCACAGTTCCAGGCCAAGGCCGTTCTCCACGATCAGATCCGCCCCGCTGGCTCGTTCGATGTCGCTGGGAGTTGGCTGGTAGCCATGGATCTCGGCTCCGGGGCGAACAATTGAATCCACCTGCAAACGATCTCCAGCAACAGTGCCAGCGAGATCCCCGAGGACCGTAAAAGTTGTCAGAACCCTTGGCCTGGCATCAGCTTCGCTTGTCGTTGACGCACGCTGACAGCCCGACAACGGACCGATCAGGACCAGCGTGATGGCGGCCAGCCTTAGGACACATCTTTGCGTTAACGACGTGAACCGTTCCAATCCAAAAGGGGAGATCCAGAGGCACATCATCGGAGGTGGTGCTGACAAGCGTCTGACGACCGGGCCCGAGCGGCGGCGGGAAACTCATTAACCTCAGGCAAATTTCAGCAGACGTGCGAAAGCAGCAACGGGCGGAGACCATCCTCCAGCGCCTTGAGGAGCAATATCCGGAAACTCCCGTCCCTCTCGACCACAGCGATGCCTTCACTTTGTTGATCGCTGTCTTGCTGAGTGCTCAGTGCACCGACAAGAAAGTGAATGAGGTGACGCCTGCTCTGTTTACTGCCGGTCCGACGCCGCAGGCCATGGCAGCCCTCGAGCAGAAGGAGATTCATGGATTCATCCGTCAGCTGGGGTTGGCCAACACCAAAGCCAAGAACGTGAAGCGGCTGGCGCAACTGCTGATCGAGCGTCACGGCGGAGACGTACCCAAAAGCTTCAAGGCCCTGGAATCACTGCCAGGAGTGGGGCACAAAACCGCCAGCGTGGTGATGTCTCAAGCGTTTGGTGTGCCGGCGTTTCCAGTGGACACCCATATCCATCGACTTGCCCAACGCTGGGGGCTCAGCCGCGGCGAGAACGTGGCAACAACTGAACGCGATCTGAAAGCTCTTTTTCCCAAAGAAGCCTGGAACCGCCTGCACTTACAGATTATTTTTTACGGCCGCGAATTCTGCACAGCAAGGGGATGCGACGGTCGCGTCTGTCCCCTCTGTCAGGAGCTCTACCCGAACCGCCGCAAGCCAGTGATCACAAAAAAAGCCTGATAGCAATCAGGTCAGTGCCTCTTCAGCATTGGCCTGAATGGTGCAATCAGACGTCGGATAACTGACGCAAAGCAGAGCGAAACCCTGTCCGATTTGATCATCATCCAAAAAGCTCTGATCAGTCTGGTCGACAGAACCGCTCATCAACTTGCCTGCACAGGTGGAGCAAGCTCCGGCACGGCAGGAATAGGGCAGATCAACTCCTGCTTCCTCGGCTGCATCGAGGATGTAGGCGTCATCCGCACACTCGAAAGAGGATCCTCCCTCAATCGTGATCTTGTAGGTAGCCATTGTGTTCGTGACACTGCCTTTGTCTTAGCCAGAGTCTGGTTTGAACGCACGGTCCATATGCACAAGCAGAGCTTCAAGGCCACGGGCCTGATCTCGCACCACCAGATCGGCTTGCTCCCGCAATGGACGAATGAAAGCCCGCTCACCCGGGAGCATCTCGCGCAACATCTGACGAATCACATAACGCGGCGGGCGCCTGCGTTCGCTTACATCACGGCGCAAGCGGCGATAGAGGCGTAACGGCAACGACTCATCGAGATAAACAAGGCTGGCCAGCGGACAAGTCCCCACCAACATCTGAGGTCCATAGGAACCCTCCAGAACGATCAGGTCATAGGGCTCCGTAACAGGACGACGATCAACTCGTCGGGTTCGCATGTCGTATCGCCTCAACGACGTGGCCTGACCACGCACTGCCTTAAGCAGGTCCTCAACCAGCGCTTCGCTGTCAACAGCTTCAACGGTGTCGTAACCAAATAAAGGATGAGGTGTCCAATCCGATCGGTAATAGTCATCGCAGGCGATGCGAAGCGCAGCGATCCCCCTTGCAGAAAGGCGTACGTCCAGGGCAGCCGCAAAGCTTGTCTTCCCAGCTGCTGAAGGGCCACAGATACAAAAGACCGGCGCATCAGCGCTCATCTGGCCGGGGGAGAGTCAACCGACTGGATCAGATCCGAGCAGCCAAAAAGGTAGCAATTGATACCAAATGGTCTATGATGCAAGGACGTTGGGTCCCCAAAGGGGCCGCAGTCAGTCCCAAGCCATGCAACGGGGGCCTGGGCATCAGACGGAGTGAACGATGAACACCCTGAACCTGATCAAATCCCGGACCGTACGCAACAAGGCCCTGGAGCAAGCCCGCAAGCAAATGGCCAAAGCCTTCAGAGCCGTGGCCCATACCGATCAAACCCATTCCCAGCTGAGGCAAGCAGGCAGCCAGCAGTCACTGACATATCGGGGCGCGAGCTACGTGAACCAGAACTGCAATCAGGTGGCCACCAGAGGCCGGGATCTTCGCTATCGCGGCGTGAGCTACGGCCTGTATTGAGGGGCTGCCTCACCACATCCCCTGAACAGATAATTCTCTGACAAACGGATTCATCACCTGATCGGTTGATGAGTCCGTTTTTGCTTTATCTGGGGCGAATTGCACAGATAAATCCGTTGCTGCGAGCGATGTTCCGGTTGAAATCACCAAGCACGGGAATCGACTGACCAGCCCGAAAAACACGAAAAGGCCAATAAGGATTGGTGTCACAGCTCATGCGATCACATGAGCAGATGAACATGTCTCCGTTAAGACCTTTTCCCTCCCATTCAGAAAAAATTTCAGACAGAGGAATATCCCGTTCAGCAAACACTTTTGTAGGCGGCATTTGCCCCCAGGCAATCGACGAAGAGAGCAGCGTCAATCCAGCGAGCAAGGGGGTGGTACATCCAAATGCAATCCTCAAAACCAGCTTGCCAGCTCAATCAACGGTATCTGAACAGTCAAACCAAACAACGGCTCATCAGCGACGCCACCTTGGATTAACTGAATGATGCAGGGAAAAGCGTGCTCAACCGTTCTCGGTCAGATCTGGAGGATCATCCCCTCTGTAGACAACTGCCCTGACCCGATCATCAAAACGGCGCCGAGCCAACTCCCAGGCTTGTCGATGCCCGCTCGCCTCAATACTGAGGGTGTGCAGATCACCATCCACGAGCAGGACTAAGTCGTAAGGATCAAACATCTGGTTGGTCAATACCAACCATCTCTAATGGATTTTCAGGGTTCCACCATCCCCAAAATGGGGGATTTTTCCGCGGGCGAAGCGGAAACGGTGGAGAGAGGGACGAGCGCTTGGAGTACAGCGGCCGCCAAGACGAGTTGAACAATTAAAGAGACCTTCCTCATGGGTTCTGCATCGCTCCATTCACCGTATGAACGGGTCAGCGATGACACATGAGCAGAGGCTGAGGAAGGACTAGGCCGGACGTGAAAAAAGATCGAGGAAACAACACTCAATCGTTGGCGTCGCTCTTGGGGACAAACGCCTGAGACGCCGCAACCAGCAAACCAGTAATCAGCAGTGCTGGAAGGATGACTGCAGGACCACCGGGAGCCGTCTGAGAAGCAAACAACAGCATGGAACAACCTGAGATGCCAGATCAGATTGCCAGAATCTGGGCACCCATGGGCTTAAAGGCCAACGATCACAGGAAACAGAAACAGCTCGCCCTGAACAATCGATGGCCGCCTGTTTGGAGCACCTGAAACAGGAACACTCGCAGAGCGCCGATCAGCGGCTGACGTCGAGGTGCAGGCAGGCGTGAAGACCTTGCGGGGACGGATCATCGAAGCGCGCATCCACTCCTCAGCACGGAAGGCGGCATAGGGGGAACTGGACGTCATGGCGACCGAACTAGTACGACTGTTCTAGTGCAGATGTACTAGCCCGTCAACAACCGCTCAAATCCCGCATCCACCCTCAAAAACATCGCCATCGGTCGATTTCAACTCAGTGATCCGCCGAAGAAGTTCGGGGTCGCCAACGATCACCCTGCGCAGACCGTCTGAACCCGTGTAGGTCAGACGCCCCTCCTGGTCCACAACAAGAGCCGTATTTGGTGTGACCGGTTCGTCGGCGTCCATGCCGAGATCAATGGCTTCAGAAAGGATGACAGCTTGCAGGAACGAAATGGTGTCGATTAAGTCAAATCACTCATGCCAGCCGACATCTAGCGCGGTCCACTGGGACAAGGAGCCGCAGCACCATGACCTCGTGCCCTTGGCCACGCCGCAATGGCTGGATGGATCGCCTCAGAGACTGGTGGACACCGCCAACAAGACAGCTGATCAAACGAGCAGCCTCTGAGCCGAATGTTGATGAAACAGGATTTCTCGAAACCGTGATGCATGGAGGCTTTTGGATGTCCTGAGCCGCTCAGGGACAGCGGCAGAGCCTTTTGCACAGCTTTTCCACAGCGCTTCTCGGCCCAGATCGACCTCGTGCAGGCGACTGTGATGTCCCTCGTGGAAAACCAGCCGACCTCGAAGACGCGCCCAAAGCGAACCATCCTCAGCCAATCAGCTGGATACAGGAAAAGCCCTGCGGTAACTGAAGATACCGAGAAAACAAACAAATAACTGTCACCCCTCGTGATGACGCTCATCTCGCGTGATCGACAGCAAGCCACATTTGATTCTTGACATCAAAAGAACGAGTTACACGAGACGCCTGCTGCGACGGTTTACACCGTGCGTGTGGAAAACTCAGTCATGGCTCAGCAACACAAAATTCAGCTCGAAGCAAGTGTGCGGAAGGCTTTCTGCAGGTGTTGTGTTTGACCAGACGCTTGTATGCAGGGCATCTTTTGGATACGGCAAGCCCCTTAGACCGATCCGTGGAGGCATCTGCGAATCCACTGAGAAATGGATGAGAGTGCCGTGGGGCCCAGGATTGAAATCAGCTGAGCGCAGCTAGATTTCTTGAAAGAAACCGGTTGTAACGCAATATTCATTCATGGCTTTAACACCAGAATTAATTATAGACGGCAAAATTAAATACATAATAACTAAATACGCCGAGCTTCAAAACAACACACTATCCGTTTTTATCGACACGGAGGGAAGCTCAACAAACTTTGGCAAGAACAGCGCTGATGCACTACCGATCAGCCGCGAGGGGCAAGACTACTTAACGAGATTCATCAACAATCTCAATGAAAAGCTTAATCTGAATTTACAAGTCGTGAGCGACGAATTGAGTGCTGATATTCGCATTATGAATCATAGTTCAAGCCAGGAAGAGAATACCGCAGGGACAAATGCCAAGGCATGGAGATATCGCGGCACTCAATCAGAACCTAGTTTTGTAGATTTTGATTACAACGATGTTTCCATCAATATTAGTTATGGGGGCGAGAGCACAAACAACTGGAAAAGCACTGCCATTCATGAACTAGGCCACGCACTAGGACTCGAACATCCCTTTGACGGAGATGACGGAGACCAATACGGAACAACCACAAGCACGTCGGTTGATCAAACCCTGATGGCCTATGGCCTACCGGCCAGCGGAATCCAACCAACGACTTACACAGTTCTCGACATTGCCGCTCTTCAGTCAATCTGGGGGGAGGAAATCAACGATCCTCCGGTACTAATAGGCAGCAAGGCACTCCTTCCAGAAGGCAAGGAAGACATCACCTATCAAATCAACGTCAGCGATTTACTTCAGGGATGGAGCGATCCAGAAGGGGATTCATTGCAAGTGAGCAACATCACTGCTTCTTCTGGGACGTTGACCAGCAATACAGATCAACAAGGCTACACATTCATACCAGAAACAGATTATCGCGGACCTGTGACGCTGATGTACAACGTCAGCGATGGTTTTGGCGGCAACACATCTACCAACAACAGTTTTTCACTGGTGGATGTGAATGATGCTCCAGTGCTCATTGGAGCCAAGGCGTCTCTTCCAGCGGGAATCGAAGATACTGCCTTCATCATCAGTCGAGCACAACTGCTCCAGGGATTCAGTGATGTAGACGGAGACCTCCTCTCCGCTGACGGATTAATCAGCTCTGTTGGTCAAAGCCAAGAAAATGCCGATGGAAGTTACACCATCACTGCTCCTGAGAACTTCCATGGGCCTATCAATCTGAGTTACAACGTCATCGATGGACGTGGTGAAGTCCTTTCGGCCAGCAATGGTTTCGAGATTCTTCCTCGCAACGACAGACCAATTCCATCTGGCGACCCAGCCGAGCTGGCCTCTGGTAGTCAGGGCAAAACCTATCGACTTCGAAACCGTGATCTTGTTCAAGGGTATGTCGACCCAGATGATGATCCCCTGGTCGCTACCAATCTGAAGTCCCGACAAGGCACATTCTCGAAGAAAGGCGCTCGGTCTTGGACATTCAAAGCCAAGCCGGTATTCCATGGTGACGTGGTCATTCGATATGTGCTCGACGACGGACAGGGAGCAACCCGAAAGATCCGACAACAGTTCACTCTTGAACCAAAAACCACTGCGCCGATTCGCGGAACGAATGGAGACGACCGTCTGAAAGGAACACGTTGGAACGACCGACTGGACGGCAGAAATGGCCGAGATGTTCTCATCGGCGGCAAAGGCGACGATGAACTAGCAGCTGGCAGGAGCAATGGCCGCAAGCCTGATCAAGTCACTGGGGGACCAGGCGCAGATACGTTCAAGTTGCATCCACAGGGTTGGGTTCGCATCAAGGACTTTCAACTCCAGAAGGACACATTGGATGTCAGCGCAATCCCAGGTTTGACCTGGAGCAGCGACGAAGATCTGAGCACCATTTTCAGCAAAAGTGGAGCTGTTCTGGCAATCTTCAACAAGGCACCGGATCTCTCAAGCGCCAACTTGGTTTGATCAGGCAAGCTGTTTGAGCAGGCAGGCTGTTTGATTAAGCAAGGGGTTCGCAGCGATAAGACGTCACCTCGCCTCGCCGCTCCTTGAACTCAGGCTGTTCAGGATCTTCGGCACGCCACCACCAACGTCCATCGGTGTAGCTGGGGGTGCCGGCATTGTTCGTCCGTGGCAGCTGCAACGTGACTCCACGCCAGCTGATCAGGATGCCGTCACCAGGCAATGTCCCAGCTGCTGAATTCGGGATCCCATCAGGAAGACCACTGGTATCCACTGCACCAGGAATCAATTTGATGCTGAGCGGGTCACCATCGCAGAGCCAATCGGCCCGAGCAGGAACAACCAGGACCAGAAGCAGAAGGGCAGCGAACACCACGTTGGCGATGCAAATCACGTCAAACTTGTGCAATGAGTCTCACCCTCGTCTACGACGGCGGCTGCCCGTTCTGCCGTCATTTCGCACTCCGCAGTGAACTCACCGGCGGAATCCCCGAACTTGAAATCCGTGATGGACGCGCCGAGCAGGCCTTGCGTCAGGAACTGCGTCGCAGGGGCATGAATTTGGCTGATGGCGCTGTCTTGCTTGAGGGCGAGCAGGCGTGGCATGGCAGCGCTGCCATTGCAGAGCTGACACGTCGTATGCGGCCTGGCGACCCGTTGCTGCAACTGTTGCGGAGCCTGTTCCGAGACGATGCCCGTTCCTTGCTGTTGTACCCAGGATTGCTGTTGGCAAGGCGACTTTCGCTCAGCGCTCGAGGCCTACCGGAAGACCCCGATGAGGAGCGGATCTGAGAACGAGTGGCGCTGAGGGACCGTCCGGGCCTACGGTTGGATCAAGAACTACAGATTTGCTTAAGTATCGACTCCGATCCTGCTTTTCCTGACGCCCTGAGCCAGCACCAGCTCAACGCACTGCTCAAGGCTGCCACCGAAGGTTCACTGGCTCGCGAAGGCCGAGTCGACGAAGACGATCTGTTGAGGGCAGCCCTGTCTGCCTGGGCAGATCAGACAAAGGAGCTTCTGATGTGGCTGGAAAGCCAGGGGGATGAAGTCTCTCGCACCCGAACGCCAAAGCAGGTCATGGCTCTCGGCAGCCTGCGAACGCACATGGTGATGAGCCTGAAAGCCCTCAAATACGCCGAAAGCTGAGTCATTCCTGACGACGCGCGTCACATCTCTCCCTGAGAACCTGAAGAAACTGATCAGGATCTGGCTGCTGGTCGATATCAAAACGGCTGGAAGTATGCACCGTGAAGGCAATCCAGGCCTCCGATTCGGGACCACCCTCGGCCATCACGATGTCGTAACAGGCTTCGAAATCAGAATCCGGCGCCAGATCCCTCGCAGCGTTGATTGCGTCGTAAAGACCCTCTAGATCTGCAACCTGAGGATCAGCAAAGACAGCCCTGATCTTCTCCAGCATCAACGAACAGCTTCAAGTTCAGAGCGATCTGCACCTTGTAACTGATCCAGGCTGTCGATTTGAAAACAAAACTCCTCAAGTTCAGCATTGAATTCGAGGAGCATTACAGCCAGAGAAGAGGCCAGCTCACAACAAAAGTCGTCGGACACAAAAAGGTGTCTCACAGGACTCAGTAGTTGTAGGAAGCTCTGGGTGGTCAGCGTGGCTGGCAGCGCGTTGCATTCACAAATCGAGTTATGCCACCAATAAAGGGAATTGGTTGTCATCCAGCTCAAGCTCAATCATGCGAGCACGAATTCCTTCACAATCACTGCATCAACAGGGAGACAGGCCCTCATCAACTCGATGAAGCAAGCGTGGAAGGATTTTATCTTCATCCTCATACAAGAGATTCACCAGAAAAGATGCGTCAATCGATAACCTTCTGACGAACCATTTGAATCCAAGCCGTTATCAAAAACACCAATTAGGTCCAAGGTGAGTTTGTCCTGACACGCTTCCGATTGAGCCAATCAAAAATGGCAGCTCTCAGGATTCAACGACAACCCTTTGCTCGACTGACAGACCAGCGGAACGCGCGTCCTGGATCAGGGCGTTCAAGCAATCAACACCGAAGCTGGCCTCTCCATTAAGAAGGGCGTCCCATTCAGAGTCAGCAAAGTGGGTCTGAAGCCAGAGGGTTCCCAGAACGCTGGGGGCCGTCAGACGAAACAGACCTAGGACGTGTGTGGAAGTGGCAACCAGGTCCATGACATCTGCGAAGCTGAACCTATTAGGACTCAGGCAGACGAGTTTAATTGTCCGTATTGATACAAAAAAGGAAAATCGCTTCGCGCAGTTGCTGATCAACCCTTCAGAAACATCCGTGGAACGGCATCATGAGTGCAGGTCGAAGAGGGTCGTTACTGATGTCACCCTTGTTCGCCTGCCACCGCTGCGGAATGCAAATTGAGCGGTCAATGGCGAATTACTGGCGATTAAAAGGCCGGGTGATCTGCTCAGGCTGCCTTGATCTTCAGGCTGTTGAAGATGGCCAAGACGCTGACGATCACGACGCAGGCCCTGTCGGGCAGGACAGGGCCCCTAAAACGCAGGACCGATCGCTCAGCGCAAATAGGAGACGCCGCGATAAGTAAGCCGTGGCGTTGTGAATGAAACGGCCTCACGGTTGGCCTGATAAACGCTGCGGCGATAGGTGAGCTGAACCAGGGATTTCGCCGAAACATCGTTCTGGCGCGTGTAGGTGTTGCCGAGGAAAGTGAGTTGCATCAGATGATCTCGGAATCAGCCCAAGCCCCCGTTCCATGGCCTGAGTCGTGCTGCGCCTTGTTAAGTAACAAGGTGAACGTTTTAGTAGTTGTTGCTACCAACCATGGATAAACCCTGCATGGAAGGCTGGCAAGCCCCTGCGCGATAGACATCACAAATTGTCAGCAACTGGCTTTAGAAGGCGAACATACAACAGCTCAATACTTGAACGTCATCACTTCTGAATCCGGGAGTGTGAATACTTTGCCCTATCAATCTCATAACAAAACTGGAACATAATTGTCATCTAGATATTCGATTCGTTACTATTTCCGATTACGTTTTTAGGCGAAAAGCTCAAAAATTATTCATCACAAAGTTTGGAATTGACTGGAGCAAGAGATTTAATCTCAACGGTCATGGCCCGATGTGTTCAGGCGGGCACAGGGTCCAGCATTGAACTGACCTTGAGGTTGAAACCGAGATTTTTGAGCCGAGCATTACTCACACGGGCATTGAAAATCCTTGCTCCATCACGATCATGGTTCTCCCAGATCACGGGAGCGAGCCCCTCGGCATCACACAACTCGTTCGACAGCTCTCTGCGAGACAGCTGCATGTCGTCCACCAGGTTGTAGATCCCCTGAAGGCGACGTTCATAAGCGAATGAAACACCGCGAAGGATGTCGAGGAAATGGATCCAGGCGTTGACGTTGTTGCCGTTTTTGGGGACCTGTTGTCCAGAAGCGCTGCGGATATAACCAGGAATATCCTTGCCAGGTCCATAAATTCCGCCAAGACGCAGCACACATGCCTGCGTGGATGCACTGTTCAAAGACAAAACCGTGTTTTCGGCTCGCACCAGAAGGGCATTCGTGGCGTCTGTGAGATCCGGTGGACTGAGCTCGTTGATCGTTTGACCGGCTTTGTCCCCGTATACCCCTGCACTACTGAGGTAAGTGATATGAAGAGGGGTGCGGGAACTGCGGCGCCCAATGGCCTCCACCAAAGCCTGAACGCCCTCTCCGAAGACGCTCCCATAGGAGCTTGCTTCATCTTCCGATGTGGGAGCGATTGAGATCAGAAGGCCATCCAGTTGCTCGATGAAGCTGTAGTCGGCACCGGGATCACCAGCGCGGCAGATCCGTGGGTGATCCACCAGATCGCAGAGCTGGGCAAGTTTCGTAGGGGATGTGGTGGTGCCAGTGACCACGAGCCCACGACTGCGGGCGTTGATCGCAACACCCATTCCCACGTAGCCGCAACCCACTACTCCAAAACGGCCGGCCATCTTTAGACAACGAATGTTTACGCAACGTAACGAGCTGGATTGGTGCGGCGCGTATCCAATGCAGCCATCTTGGAAACACCGGAGGAGATTGCCTGCATGATTCGATCTGTCCTCAACATCATTTGGGTCGTGCTCGGGGGGCTGGTGATGGCACTGGGATGGTGGCTTGCCTCTCTGCTCTGCGCGATCACAATCATTGGATTGCCTTGGGCAAGAAGCTGCTGGGTGATTGGCAAGTTTTCCCTCTGGCCCTTCGGCTACGAAGCCGTCAACAGAGAACAGCTCACTGGCCAGAGAGACCTGGGAACCGGCACGGTTGGTCTGATCGGGAATGTTCTGTGGTTTGTCGTGGCGGGATGGTGGTTGGCGATCGGCCATCTCAGCTCAGCTCTGGCCTGCTTCGTCACCATCATTGGAATCCCCTTCGGGATTCAACATCTCAAGCTCGCTTTGATTGCTCTGGCGCCGGTGGGAATGACCGTGAAACCGAGCCATCGGCCATGGCTCTAAAGGCGGCCTAAAACAGCAGAGACAACAACCAGAAAGTCAACATCGCCAGGAGTCCCGTCGTGCCGATCGCGGCAACAGCCAGCAGAAGTCCTGCGGCAAGCCCGACTCGGCGCATGGTGGCCGGGAATAACAGGTAAAGCGTCAGCCCCAGGGCCAAGGGCCAGAGCGGAGGGATCAATAAACAGACGCCCGTCAGAACAAACAGACGAAAACGCAAATGATCGCGATGCTCCTGGGCCTGAATCCGCTGCTCCTTTTCGTGTTGCAACGCGGCCAGTTCATCGTCGCTGAGCCAGCGACCATGCAGCTGAGCGGCCCTGAGGTCCTGCTCCAGTTGTGCCGGAGTTGTGCTGGGTGTCATCTCAACAGCATATGAATGCGGGTCAAGCGGACTTTGACTTTGTATCGCGTCTCGACAAAACTCCCAATCCCGTCAAATAAACATGCTTCAGGACTGAGCTGGTTGCTGAAGTCGTTTGATGTAGTCGCAGATATCAAGACCAGGATCCAATTCAACATCCTTGGATTTATTGGCATCAACAATATCTTTGGCGAGGCTCAGAAGATGAGCACTGGCAAGCTTGATCTCCTTCTCGCTTTTGAAACCAGGAGACATTTCGGGTTAAGTCGTTGAAAAAACCCTAGGAAACCATCCATCGCACACAGTCCAAACCCACGACAGAGTGACGAACAATTTTTAATTCTCTACATAACAACGACGATATAAAAGTATCGGCAGATCACCATCCCCATCTATACTGATACATCTGATACAAAATCTGTTCACGGGTTCGGCGACGAACTTTTTAAACGAGTGCCTCTAGCCAGGAACAGGAAGCATGAGATCAGTCGTCTCAGGACACTCCCGATTGCTCAGAAGCTCAGCCGCCAACCAGGCGCGCATGGATTCTGCAGACACGGATCGCCTGCGATGGCGGGGCCTGACACAACATGCCAAGTTCATGGTTGAGCTTGCGGAACAAGGCGATATCGGCTCCAGTAAAACCCGCCAGAACGGCAAACAAACCAGACGTCATGAAGAGAACCACGTCGAAACCCCCAGAGTCTTCTTGAAAATCGTAAACGTCTGAGTGTCTCCGCACTAAGTGGCTCAAGCTCATGGCCCGACTGATTCGGCAAGCAGATTGGTCAGTTATCCAGTTTGCTGACCAGGCAGAAAGAACAAACCGCTTGTGCATGGTTGCGCTGGGGGACAACTTCAAACAATGCCCCTCCAGAGCTCATCCACTGTTAAGAGTTGGTGGATGGTGGAAGGTCTATCAAGAACTTCAGACACCAATCCAGAAATTTTAAATAGACAGCTAACTATATCCATCCATTGTCTCCGCCATGCCCCCCATTCGTGATAACACTGTGCATATCAGTGCACAAACCTGTTGAGATATCTCAAATTCAGAGATCTACAGCTTGTTGTCAATCCAGATCAAACAGACCTTGCGTGGAGAAATTAATCTGCACGGAATCACTAGAAAAACAAGTCTGTGCATTTCATCAGTCGATTGAACAGACGTCAGACCATCGGACTAACTTCTCCAAATTCCAAATAAAGGCTTCTTGCATCCTCAGCCCGTTCCTCGTTAATCAATTCCTTCACCCGTTCCCGCCACCAGGTGCTGACGACGGAACTGATTTCCTTGTTTGGAAGACCACCAAAGGATTGGTCCATAGCTCGATCCGGGCTTCAAACGTACCGACCCAGGAAAACGATGCCTGAATGATGTTGCATCGCTTCACCGACAAAAGCCTCAGGCCGAACACAAAGACACTGTTTCGTAGTTATTCACACCACGCCAGAACCAAACGCTGCGGACGATGGCCGAATGGAGCTCATGGAATTCCAGGCTCCCCCCACGCCCCATCCATGACCAAACAATTTCGAAACCTGCTTTTCGCCGGCCTGGCCGTCCTCCTGGCCGTCGCTTGCTCGAAGGCACCCAACACGTCGGCTGTGAGCGGAACGCCAATCGTGCTGGGATACAGCAACTGGGCGGGATGGTGGCCCTGGGCGATCGCTGTTGAGGAAAAAATGTTCGAGAAAAACGGCGTGAACGTCGAAATGAAGTGGTTTGATGGCTACCTGCCATCGATGGAAACGTTTGCGGCCGGCAAGATCGACGGCAATTCCCAGACCCTGAACGACACGATTTCCTTTCTGCCGGGGGAGAACGGTGGAGAGGTGGTGGTGTTGGTGAACGACAACTCCGCCGGTAACGACCAGATCATTGCCGATGCCTCAATCACCTCCGTGGCAGACCTCAAAGGCAAAACGGTGGCCGTGGAAGAAGGGATCGTGGACGACTACCTGCTCAGCCTGGCGCTTCAGGACGTTGGCCTTAGTCGCGACGATGTGGTGATCAAGGGCTTGCCCACTGACCAAGCCGCGACAGCCTTCGCGGCCGGTCAGGTGGATGCGGTTGGCGCTTTCCCTCCTTACACCGGGACGGCCATGAAGCGCGAAGGAGCCCGGGTGATCGCCACCTCGAAGGACTACCCCGGCGCCATTCCTGATCTGCTGACTGTCAGTGCAGACCTGATCAAGGAGCGTCCCGACGACGTTCAGAAGATCGTGAAAACCTGGTGGGACGTTCGCGCCTACATGGAGGAGAACCCCGAAAAATCCGAGGAGATCATGGCCAAGCGGGCAGGCATCCCCACCGAGGAATACGAGCAGTACAAGGACGGCACGCGCTTCTTCACGCTGGACGAAAACCTTGAGGCGTTCAGCCCCGGTGAAGGCATGCAGCACATGCCCTATGCAGCCGAGTCCATGGCGGACTTCATGGTGACCGTTGGCTTCCTTGAAACGAAACCGGACATGAGCAACCTGTTCGATTCCAGTTTCGTGAAGAAGGAAGCCGGCGCCTGATGAGCGCTTCGGCCCCTGCCGCAACCATCGAGAAAAAGCCTGGTTTCCTGTCCCTGCTCGCTCTTGGGGCCACACCCTCAAGAGCCGTGCGGGGCGGTTTGCAGGTCGCATCCTTGCTGCTGCCGTTACTTATCTGGACGGCCATCGCCGCCTTGGGCGTTGTTGATGAGAAATTCCTGCCGTCCCCTGGAGCGGTGTTCCGCTCCCTGGCCTCCATGGCGGAAAGCGGCATCCTGTTTCAGGACATCGTCGCCAGCACCGGTCGGGTGTTTGCAGGGTTCCTGCTTGCGACCCTGGTAGCCGTGCCCATCGGCATCTGTATGGGGGTTTATCCGGCAGTCTGCGCCCTTTGTGAGCCATTGATCGCCATGCTGCGCTACATGCCAGCGGCGGCGTTCATCCCTCTGCTGATCATCTATCTGGGCATCGGCGAAGAGCCCAAAATCGCCCTGATCTTTCTCGGCACCGTCTTTTTCAACATCCTGATGGTGATGGATTCGGTCAAGTTCGTCCCCAAGGAACTGATCGAAACAACACTCACCCTGGGCGGCCGCAGTCGCCAGGTGCTGGTGCAGGTCGTGGCTCGCTACAGCATGCCGAGCATCATCGACACCTTGCGCATCAATATCGCGACCTCCTGGAATCTGGTGGTGGTGGCGGAACTTGTGGCAGCGGAGGTGGGACTGGGAAAACGCATCCAGCTGGCTCAGCGCTTCTTCCGAACGGACCAGATCTTTGCCGAACTGATTGTGTTGGGGCTGATCGGCTTCGCGATCGACATGAGCTTCAGGTTGTTGCTGCGTCTGAGCTGCCGCTGGGCTGTGTAGGCAATGGAATTACTTGTCCAGCAGGTCGGCAAACACTTCGGCGATGGTGCGGCGCGCAAAACCGTGTTGGAAGGAATCAGCTTTCGGATGCAGTCCGGCGATTTCACAGCTCTGGTGGGGAGCTCCGGTTCAGGCAAAAGCACGATTCTGCGCTTGATTGCTGGCCTTGATCAGCCCAGCAGCGGCCGAATTGTGGTGGATGGCCAGCTGGTTGGTGGCCCAGGACCAGACAGGGGAATGGTGTTTCAGAAATACAGCCTTTATCCCTGGCTGAGTGCTGCCGAGAACGTTGCCTTCGGAATGCGTCTGCAGAACATAAAACCTGAGGAGATCCGCGAACGCACGGCCTATTTCCTCGAAGTTGTGGGCTTGCAGGACGCCGCCGCCAAACTGCCCCGCGAACTCTCCGGCGGCATGCAGCAACGGGTGGCCATCGCCCGCACCCTGGCCACCAATCCCAGTGTGCTGCTCCTCGATGAACCGTTTGGAGCCCTGGATCTCCAGATCAGGGAATCGATGCAGGATTTCCTGCTTCAGCTCTGGCAGCGCACCGGCCTGACCGTGCTGCTGATCACCCACGACGTGGAAGAGGCCCTGGTCCTGGCCCAGAACGTCCATGTGCTGGCCCCTAACCCGGGCCGGATCATCCGCTCTCTCGACGTGGACCTCGATAAAAACGATCTTGATCAGCTGAGGCTGAGCAGTGATTTTCAGCAGCTGCGCCGCAGCCTGTCCGCCAGCCTCAGGCAGCTGGAGCCAACGTTCCTCTGATGCAGGCCCTTGAGAGCTTTCTACCGGCCTGGCTCTACACCGAACCGGACGTCCATCGCTGGGACTGCAGCGCGTACGCAGAGACCTTCTGGCATCCGGTCGCCGCGACATCTCAGATCGCCCCGGACCAGAGCCAGGCCATCAACCTGCTGGGTCGACCTCTGCTGCTGACGCGCCCCGGAGCGGGAAAGCCGCGGGCGTTTCTGAACCGTTGTCCCCATCGAGGCGTGGCATTTCAAAAAGAGAGCGCCACAGGCTTGTCCTGCCGGCGTTTGATCTGCCCGTACCACGGCTGGACTTACAACCTTGAGGGAGAACTGCTTGCGGCGGTCAGGGAACAGGACCTTCCCCAGCCATTTCAGCGCAAGGACTGGCCTCTCACTGCTCTTCCCTGTCTTGTTGATGGACCCCTGATCTGGGTGGCGCTCAGCGAAGACGTGCGTCCTCTAGCGCTGCAGCTTGAGCAGGTGCATCAGGACGTGATGGACCTGTGGCGAAGCCCCCTGAAGCTGGTGCGTGAGATCCGACGCGGCCTTGCTTGCAACTGGAAAGTGGCGCACGACAACACCCTCGATGACTATCACGTTGCCGTCGCCCATCCAACGACCCTGCACCGTGAGCAGGGACCTGTGAAGGATTACGTGCACCGGTTCACGGATCTGGGGAATGTGCTGATCACACCCCATGCGGCAGGCGGGCACTTCCACACGTTTGGGCTTCCTCCCTGGACGCACCTGATCACCTGGCCGGACGGGCGCCTGGCGCTGTTGGAGTTCCTGCCATCAAGCCCCTCCACCACAACCCTGCAGCTGAGGTTGTTCGCCGTGCAGCAGAGCCAGTCCAAAGGAGCCGAGCAGCTCGAGCAGGAAACAGACGCCTGGCTCAACAATCTGCTGGGCTTCCTGGAGGAGGACCAGCAACTGGTGGAATCAGCGCAGCTGGGATACGAAAGCGGCATCACTCCAGGCCCTGCTCACCGGCTGGAGGAGCGGATCCTGCACTGGCAACGGATTTACAGACGCCACCTTCCAGGATCTAAAGGTTCATGGTCTTCCGCAGCCAAGACGCCATGGCAACGTTGAGCGCCTCCACATCCGCAAGCGGTTCAGCACTAAAGGGCACCATCGGCATGTAGCCATCAGGCCCGAATTCCGGAGTGATCGTGCAGGGGGTGGCCTTCCCATTGCGGCGATCGAGAAAC
>MDTB01091545.1_pt1 | contig 28992 bp, 25 predicted proteins | sample 811161 | NCBI WGS metagenome assembly MDTB01 (sample SAMN05326650, study PRJNA326480) | marine metagenome | isolation source: seawater | place: Mediterranean Sea | collected 2009
TAGGCACAAGTAAAATAAACAGTTATTTAGCTGCGATGTTAATGAGCACAACTCCTTTAACCGGAACAATACTTGCTCATTTTTTTATAAAAGATGAAAAAATTAATTTCTTTAAGGCTGTAGGGGTATTAGTTGGTTTTTCAGGAGTTTTGTTTTTATTTTTAGATAAAATTGTAATCAATGAAAGTAATTATATCTTTGCACTTATCACAATTTTAGGATCTACATTTTATTCGATAGGAGGTATTTTGACTTTAAAGATTAAAAATAAAGGAAACGAAAACGTTACTACTTCAACTACTATTTGGTCGTTGATTTTTCTTTTACCTATGTCAATTATTTTAGAAAAACCTTGGTTAGCCAATCCTACTCTGGAGTCCACATTGTCTCTATTATATTTAGGCATAGTCGCAACTGGTTTAGCCTGGTTAATTAGATTTAGAATTTTATCGGTTAATGGATTGGTATTTCAGACTCAAGTAGCTTATTTAATTCCTATTTTTGGTATATTTTTTGGCTATTTTCTTATGAATGAGGTAATTACTTGGCGTGCCTTGGTTTCATTAGGTATAATAATTGCAAGTATATATATAGTAAAAAAAAACAATAAAGGTAGTAAAAATTAATGCCCAACGAGTCATTAGAGTTAAGTTTTTTGTCAATTTTTTCTGTAATAAGTTTTTTTACATTTTTAGTTATTTATAAATTATCAGATAAAATTTTTGGAAAATCACTTTATGACGATGATTTTGATAAGCCCCAATCATTTCATAATCAAAATATTCCTAGAAGTGGCGGAATTGCCTCAATTTTCTCTTTTTTTATATTTTTATTTTTAAATGAATTATTGTTTTCAATAATTTACTTTCAGTATTTATTTTTGGGAATAGGATTGTTTTTAATAGGGTTTTTTGAAGATATAAAATTTAGATTAAGTCCAAAAGCAAGATTAATTTTAATGACCATTTTTTTAATCTTAATAATAAAAATTTTTTCACTTGAAATTAGAGGGGTAGACTTACCTTTCCTGAATTATCTATTATCTTTTGATATTATTTTGTTCATTTTTATTCTTTTATGCTTTTTATTTATTATTAATGGCTCTAATTTAATAGATGGTTTTAATGGATTATTAGCTTTTCAATTAATTATTATAAACGGAGTATTATTATCAATAAATTTAGATAATGGACATCAATTATTTTCAGTATTTTTAACAGCGCAATTGATAGTTCTTTTAATCTTCCTATTATTTAATTTTCCAATTGCAAAAATCTTTATGGGAGATGGAGGGGCATATCTTTTTGGATCATTTACGTCTTTAAATGTAATTACAACCAATAATTTGAATCCTGAAATTTCCTCATTTTTTTTCTGTATTATTTTATTTTATTTATTTTTTGAGGTATTTTTCTCTTTTATAAGAAAGACTATACAGAAAAAATCACCTATTAAACCTGATAGGTTTCATTTACATATGCTCTCTTATAAGTTTGTAAAATTAAAATTCTCTGTAAAAGATTGTAATTATCTTAATTCGTTAGTAGTTAATTTTACGTATAGTTTGTTAGTTTTGCCTAGTTTCTTTATTAAAGAAAATGGATTATTATGTAAGTATTGGTTTTTAAGCCTCATTATTATTTATTTATGGACTTATTTTCGACTTAACAGTTTTCTAAAAAAAAAAAATTGATATATAAACACGTAAAATTATGTGGGCAAGTGGCGGAATTGGTATACGCGCTAGTCTTAGGAACTAGTGCCGCAAGGCTTAAGAGTTCGAGTCTCTTCTTGCCCACCAGAAAATTATGAAAGTACAAATAAAATCAAAAAAAGATCTACAAACAATTTTGTCAATTATAGTTGATAAACAAGAAATTAAAAAAAAATTAGATGCAAGACTAGTAGAACTTCAAAGCCAAATAGATATCAAAGGCTTTAGAAAAGGGAAAGTGCCCCCAATGGTCATAAAAAATCAATTTGGTAAAGCTATTTATGGTGAAGTTGTTGATAAAATTTTGAAAGAAAGTACCACTAAAGCCATACAAGATAAAAAATTTAAAGTTGCAGGTCAACCTAAAATAAATTTAAAAACTTTTGGTGAAGGTAAAGATCTAAATTTTGAATTAGAATTAGATTTATTGCCCGAAATTAAATTACAATCTTTTTCAAAATATAAAATTTCTGACTATTCTGTAAAAGTTGATAAAAAAGAATTAGACTCAAGACTAACAAACTTAACGAAAGAGTATAAAAATTTTGAAGATAGACGAGAAGGATCTAAAGCTGAGTTAGGTAATCAAATAATTTTTGATTATAAAGCCACTGTTCAAGGTAAAGATTTTGATGGAAGCAAAGGGAATGGAGTTGCGATTGAACTAGGTAAAGATTTATTTTTAAAAGATTTTGATAAACAATTAATAGGAGTAAAAATAAATGATATTAAAAAAGTAAAAGCTGTATTGCCTCCTAACCACCCTAAAAAAGAACTTGCTAATAAAGAAGCAATTTTCGAATGTAAAATAAAAAATATTAAACAATCTAAAGAAAGTAAATTAAACGATGATTTTGCAAAAAAACTTGGAGCCCAAGATTTATCTGATTTAACAAAAAAGGTTAATGATCAAATTTCTAGCCAATATACTATGGCTTTAAATTCCATAACAAAAAAAGAAATATTAGACCAATTAGATAAATCGCATACATTTGAAATACCCAAAAATTTATTAGATAATGAAATTAAATCTAATTCAAAAGAGGCTACACTAAATCAAGATAAAAATACAATCATTGAGACTAAGAAAAGAATTAAATTAGGATTAATTTTAAATGAATGTGGTGAAGTAAATAATATAAAAGTTACTGAAGAAGAGATAAAAAACGAGATTCAAAGGCAAGTTAAAAGTATGCCAGGACAGGAAAAATTTGTTTTTGAATATTATCAAAAAAATCCTGCAGCTACTCAACACTTACAAAGTTCCATATATGAAGAAAAAGTTATTAATTTTATTAAATCTAAAGCTAACTTAGCAAAAAAAGAATTATCGATAAAAGATGCTGAAAAAATGATAACAAGTTTTAATGAAAACAATAAAGCAAAAGCAATTCAACAAGATAAAAAAAAGAAATTAATCCAAGTAAATAAATAAAATTAGCAAAAAGTAACCAATAGTTGTATAAATCAAACTTATGAGTCGTGATTTTGAAGAAAAAATGAATAACCTAATCCCCATGGTTGTTGAACAATCAAGTAAAGGTGAACGGGCTTATGACATTTATTCTAGGCTTTTAAAAGAGAGAATCGTTTTTCTTGTTGGGCCTGTTAATGACAATGTTGCTTCTCTTGTTACCGCACAATTATTATTTTTGGAGTCTGAAAATCCAAAAAAAGAAATAAGTTTTTATATAAATAGTCCTGGAGGACTTGTTACCTCTGGTTTAGGAATTTATGATACTATGCAATATATTAATTCTCCTGTTTCTACTCTTTGCATAGGGCAAGCTTCGTCCATGGGATCTTTTTTATTAGCAGCAGGAGATAAAGGAAAAAGATACTCTTTACCAAATTCTAGAATAATGGTTCATCAACCTTCCGCTGGTTTTCAAGGACAAGCTACTGATATACAAATTCATGCTAAAGAAATTCAGTCTTTAAAAGATAGGCTTAATATTATCTACTCGAAACATACGGGCAAGTCGGTTGAAGAAATATCCAAAGCTCTTGAAAGAGATAATTTTATGACTCCTGAAGACGCAAAAAAATTCGGCTTAATTGACTCTGTTGTGGAAAAAAGAAAATAACACACAATATATAGAGTTTATTTCAACTTCAGCTTGCTAACAGTTTCTTAGAGATTTAATATCATATAATTGATTCGTTATGACTGAAAAAAATAATAAAAATATCTTATACTGTTCTTTTTGTGGAAAGAGTCAGCATGAAGTTAGAAAACTAATTGCAGGTCCTACAGTTTTTATTTGCGATGAGTGTGTTGAACTTTGTATGGACATTATTAAAGAGGAAAATAAAAGCTCCTTAGTAAAACATCAAGATGGTGTTCCAACCCCTAAAGAAATTTGCAATGTTTTAGATGATTATGTTATTGGGCAAAAATTTGCAAAAGAAGTATTATCTGTAGCCGTTCATAACCACTACAAGAGATTAAACCATGAAGTAAAAACTAATAAAGATGTTGAGCTATCAAAATCGAATATTTTATTAGTGGGACCAACTGGTTGCGGTAAAACTTTATTAGCTCAAACTCTTGCTAAAATTCTTGACGTACCTTTTACTATGGCTGATGCCACTACACTTACAGAAGCCGGTTATGTTGGTGAAGATGTAGAAAATATAATTCTAAAACTTTTACAAGCTGCAGATTATAATGTTGAAAAAGCACAAAGAGGAATAGTTTATATTGATGAAGTTGATAAAATAAGTAGAAAGTCAGAGAATCCATCAATTACGAGAGATGTTTCTGGTGAAGGAGTGCAGCAGGCCTTGCTTAAGATTATGGAAGGAACAATAGCAAGTGTACCACCTCAAGGAGGAAGAAAACATCCTCAGCAAGAATTTTTACAAGTTGATACCACAAATATATTATTTATATGTGGTGGAGCTTTTGCTGGTTTAGATAAAATAATAGATAGCAGAGGCAAAGGTAGCTCAATAGGATTCGGAGCTAAGGTAAAAAGTTATAAAGAATTACCATTAACAGAAATAATGAAATCTTTAGAACCTGAAGATTTAATTAAATATGGTCTAATTCCAGAATTTATTGGCAGAATGCCAATTATAGCTACATTAGATGAACTTAACGAAAAATCTTTAGTTAAAATTTTGAAAGAACCAAAAAATTCTTTAATCAAACAGTATAAAAGATTATTTGAATTTGAAAATGTAGAACTAGATTTTCATGATGAGGCTATACTTGAAATAGCTAGAAATGCTATCAAGAAAAAAACAGGAGCCAGAGGTCTTAGATCCATTTTAGAGAATATTCTTCTTAAAACTATGTTTGAATTACCTGACAAGGAAGATGTTCTTAAGGTAACAGTAGATAAGTCCTCAGCCAAGGGTGATGGCGATCCTTTGATCACTTACGGTAAAAAACAATCAACATCTGTAGCATAAAGAGAATTTGCTTCTTGAAATATCTGATTAAACTATCATATAACTAATGTATGAACGTTACTTATACTAAACCATTATTACCATTAAGAGATATTGTTATATTTCCTTCAATAGTAGTCCCTCTTTTTGTGGGTAGGGAAAAGTCAATAAAGGCTTTACAGGAAGCTATGAAAATGGACAAATCAATAGTTCTTGTTGCCCAAAAAAACTCTGAAATAGATGATCCTGAAGAAAAAGATTTATTTTCTTTTGGATGTTTGAGTAAAGTTTTGCAGCTTTTAAAACTCCCTGATGGTACAGTTAAAGTTTTAGTAGAAGGACAAAAGAGAGTAAAAATTAATAGCATTAAAAAAGAGAAAGAATTTTTGAATTGCGATGTTGAAGTAGCTGACGATATCAATATTACCAAAGACCTCGATGTTTATGCGCAAAGTTTAGTAAAAAAATTTGAACGATTAATTGTCCTTAACAAAAAAGATTTAAATGAAAACTTAAACACTATTAAAAACTCTAAAGACGCTAAAATTATAGCTGACAATATTGCAGCAAATTTAAATATTCAAATTATAAAAAAACAAGAAATTCTTGAGATAAGAGATTTAAGAAAAAGACTAGAAAAGATTTATGAAATTGTAAATAAAGAAACTAGTGTTATTTCAGTTGAGAAAAAAATAAGAGGAAGAGTAAAAAATCAAATGGAGAAAACTCAAAGAGAATACTATTTAAATGAACAGCTAAAAGCTATTCAGAAGGAATTGGGTGAAATAGATGAAGGCAAAGATGAAATAGCAAATATATCAAAAGCTATTACTAAAGCTAAAATGCCTAAAAGCGCACAAGAGAAATGTTTTTCAGAACTTAAAAAACTCAAATCAATGAGCCCAATGTCTGCAGAAGCTACAGTTGTCAGAAATTACTTAGACTGGATGACTGAACTGCCGTGGTCAGAAAAAACTAAGATTAATACTGATCTTAATCAGGCACAAAATACACTGGACGAAGATCACTATGGTCTTGATAAAGTTAAAGAGAGAATTATTGAATTTTTAGCGGTGCAAAAAAGAATTCAAAAAATGAAAGGACCAATACTTTGTTTAGTTGGACCTCCAGGAGTTGGCAAAACTTCACTAGGAAAATCTATTGCGAAAGCAACAAATAGAAAATTTATAAGAATTTCTTTAGGTGGAATAAGAGATGAAGCTGAAATAAGAGGGCATAGAAGAACTTACATAGGATCTTTACCTGGGAAAATTATTCAAATGATGAAAAAAGCAGGAACAAGGAATCCTTTATTTTTATTAGATGAAATTGATAAAGTTGGCAATGATTACAGGGGTGACCCTTCTTCAGCTTTATTAGAAGCTTTGGATCCTGAACAAAATAAAGAATTTAATGATCACTATTTAGAAGTTGATTATGATTTATCTGATGTAATGTTTGTAACTACCGCTAATACATTAAATATTTTACCTCCGTTATTAGATAGAATGGAAGTTATAAGAATATCTGGTTACACAGAAGATGAAAAAGTAAATATATCACAAAAATATTTAATACCTAAACAAAGTAAAAATAATGGACTAAAAAAAGACGAATGGAAACTAAACGAGGAAGTTAATAGAAAAATTATTAGAGATTACACAAGAGAGTCTGGTGTAAGAAACTTAGAAAGAGAAATAGCTAAGATTGCTAGAAAATTAGTTAAAAAAATTGACGCTAAAGAAGAAGTAAATACATCAATTAAAGAGAAAGATTTATCAAATCTTTTAGGCGTTCAAAAGTTTAATTATGGAGAGATAGAAGAGGAAAATAGAATTGGTGTAGTAACAGGTTTAGCTTGGACTGAAGTTGGTGGCGAAATATTAAAAATTGAATCTGCAGTAATGCCTGGTAAAGGAAAAATGCAAATAACTGGCAAGTTAGGAGAAGTCATGCAAGAGTCTGTAAAAGCTGCTAAATCTTACATAAGATCGAAGAGTTTGGAGTTTGGTATAATTCCTCCAGTTTTTGATAAAAAAGATTTCCATATACACGTACCGGAAGGAGCTACGCCTAAAGATGGACCGTCTGCAGGAATTGCTATGGTAACATCTATAGTTTCGGCAATTACTGAAATTCCGGTTGATAAAAAAGTAGCTATGACAGGCGAGGTAACTTTAAGAGGATTGGTTTTACCAATCGGAGGTTTAAAAGAAAAACTTTTAGCAGCTCACAGAGCGGGAATAAAAAAAGTTTTGATACCAATAGAAAATAAAAAAGATTTAGCAGAGGTTCCAAGTTCTATTCAAAAAACAATGGAAATTATTCCTGTTAAAAATGTCGATGAAGTATTAAAATTAGCTTTAACTAAAAACCTAAAAAGAGTTGAGTGGGTGGAAGTTGAGCAATTATCAAAATCTAAATCTAAAGAAGAGACTAAAAGCACACATTAAAAGTAATTTTTTAAAGTTAAGTTTATTGTGTCTGAATTATATTTAGAGTAGATTAAATTTTCATGAGTAAAAATATAATAATCACTGGAGGATTAGGATACATAGGCACTGAGTTATGTAAAATCTATTCAGGATACGCCTGGAACGATAATATAACAGTTATTGATAATAGATTTATATCCGAAAAAGTAAATCAACTAAGAAGTTGGAATATAAACTTTATACACGGTGATATTTTAAACAAAGAATTAATTAAAGAAACATTAAAAAATGCTGATATCGTCCATCATTTAGCAGGCATTACTAAAGTGCCAAAAGTAAAAAGTGAGACGAATATACAAGAAGATAATACAATTAAACTTGTAGCAAATAAAGGAACTCAAAATGTATTAGACTCAATTAATGACAAATGTAAAATAATTATGCCATCTACACATGTAGTTTATGAAGGGATAAATAAGATTAGAAAAAATATTTTAGAAAATGAAGAAACTTCTCCTGTTTTATCTTATGCTTTATCAAAAGATTTAAATGAAAAACAATTAAAAAAATCTGGTAAGAATTTTGTAATCTTAAGACTCGGCTCTGTTTATGGATATTCCAGTGACACAATGAGAATAGATATTATGCCAAATCTTTTTTCAAAAATTGCGTCTCAAAATGGAGTTTTAAAATTATTCTCCGGTGGTAAACAAATTAAAAGTTTAGTTCCTCTTATTGATGTAGCCCGATGTTTTAAGTTTATTGAAGAAAGAACAGATATAAGTAAAGAAACTTTTAATCTTACTAAAGATACCGTTACTGTAAAAGAGGTGGCAGAAATATGCAAAAAACTTAACCCTAAAGTAACATTAAGAGAAACTAATGATGAAATTCCTAATTTAGGGTTTTCATTATCAAATCAAAAAATTTTAAAAAAAGGTTTTAAATTTCTTTATAGTTTAGATGAAAGTATTAAAGAAATGATCTTTAAATGGTCAAAAAAAAATATCACCTCAGATTTAGAATACGTCAAGAGCGGTGAGAATGAATACGTAGACAATAGAGGAAAAATTAGTAATCACGAATTAACTGAGCCAATAAATTTAATAGGTTTAATTAACTCAAAGAGAGGCACAATTAGAGCTAATCACTATCACCCTCAACAAGAACAAAAATGTTTGTTTACCAAAGGTCAGATAATTGAAGTTTACAAAGACATATTAAATCCTAACTCTCCAAAAATTACTCAAGTAGTAAATGAAGGTCAATTATCAGTTATTAAACCAAATGTAGCTCACACTATGGTGTTTACTAAAGACACAACTTTTTTGAATTTAGTAAGAGGTGAAAGAGAACATGATAATTATGGAATAACACACACAATTAAACATGTATTTGTAGATGAAAAAGAAAAAGATTTATTATTAAAAACTTATAAATTTGACTGCAGATCTTGTGGAAATTTAGACTTAAAGAGAGTTGTGTCCTTAGGATATCAACCATTAGCAAATAATCTTTTAAAAAATAAAAAAGATAAACATGAGCTATATCCACTTGAAGTTAATTTTTGTGATCAATGCTATAATTGCCAACTTTCTGTATCTGTAGATCCAAAAAAAATGTTTTCAAACTATTTATACACTTCTTCAACCTCGAAAGTTTTTAGAGATCATTTTATAGAAGCAACAAAAAAATATATTAAAGAATTTAAGTTAAAAGCAAAAAAATCTTATATTATTGATATTGGAAGTAATGATGGTATTGCATTAAAAACATTTAAAGATTTAAAATTTAAAAAAATTTTAGGAATCGAGCCTGCAAAAAACTTAGCCAAAATTGCTAATAAAAATAAGATAAAAACTTTTAATGGCTTTCTAGAAAAAAAGAATCTAAAAAAGATAAAAAAGGGAGCTGATTTAGTTTTAGCTTCAAATGTGTTTGCTCACTCTGATAAACTAAAAGAAATGACTGAGTGTATAATTAAATTATTAAATAAAAATGGTATACTTATTATTGAAGTTCAGTACCTCCTAAATACCCTCAAAGACCTAACTTTTGATAATATTTACCATGAACATTATAATTATTGGTCATTAACTTCCCTTAAAAATTTTTTTAAAAACATGGGCTTAACCATCTTTAATGTTGAAAAAATTAATACTCATGGTGGTTCAATAAGAATATATTTAGATAAAAATAAAAGAAAAATAAAACAAAATGTAAATTCAATATTAAAAGAGGAAGAAAAATATGGCTTAAAAAAATATGAAACTTACAAAAAATTCGGAGAAAAAGTTTACAAAATACGAAAAAATGTTTTAAAAAAATTGGAAGAATTAAAAAAAGATAAAAAAATTGTTATAGGTTACGGGGCGCCTGCTAAAGCTACTACAGCTTTAAATTTTTATGGTATTACAGATCAGATTGATTTTATTGTAGAAGATAACCCTTTAAAGCATAATAAGTTTATCCCAGGTGTAAAAATACCTATATTAAGCAAAGATAAAGTTAAAAATAAAAAAAATAATATGATAGTTTTAGCTTGGAATTTTTATAATGATATTAAAAAAAATAATCAAAATCTCTCAGATAATTTTATTAATATAAAAAATCTTGAAACTTAATATATATTAAATAAATCTTTTATTATTATTCCAAAATAATTAATGTTTTCAAATAAATACCCGATATATTTATCTAAAAAAGGAAAGTTAAAAACTATAATTTCTTTTGTTAAATTTAAAATTCCAACAAACGTAATTATAAAAAAAATTATAATAATTAAATAACTATAAAATCCAAAAGAGGAAGAGGATAAATTTGTTTTTTCTGACTTTTTATTTTTATTGTTTGTTTTATTTCCTCCAATTTTTAAACCGTGTTTTTGTTGAAGATATTCTCTAGAGTATATCGATGGACCAGCTTTTTTCTTCAAATTTTTTTTTGGTTTGGAGATAGTTTTTGTTTTTTTTAAAATATCTATCTTTGATTTAATTTCGTTCGAATTTTTAGGAGTTTCTTTCATTATCGGATATTGTGTCCATTTATTTCCGCAAGAACTACACTGAACTAAACGACCATTAGACGTTATAGCGGTGTCAGGAACTAAAAATTTTTTTGAACATGACTTACATTCCAGAATCATATCTATAATAATACAGCTTATTAGCCATAGGATAAATACATTTTTACTTTAAAGGAATTTTATTGTATATCTCGATCAAATTTTAGGGCGGTTAGCTCAGTTGGTAGAGCATCTCGTTTACACCGAGAGGGTCATAGGTTCGAGTCCTTTACCGCCCACCATTAGTGGGGGTGTAGCTCAGTTTGGTTAGAGCGCCTGCCTGTCACGCAGGAGGCCGCGGGTTCGAGTCCCGTCACTCCCGCCATTAAAGTCAACAATTATTTAAAATAAGTTTATAAAAATTATCCGAATAATTTAATTTTTTAAAACAATTATTAAGAATATTTTCTAAAGGCTTAGTTTCACCATGCATTGGCAACAGCACGTATATATTTTTGATATTATTAGTTCTTATCTTGTTTAAAACGAATTCACTCCAGTAATTAAAATATTTATTTTCTTTTGAAGGGTACCCATGAAAATTATACCAAAATCTTGTTACAGCATAGTCATGTTGATTTAAAAAAACAGAAATAAACTGATAATCTGTTATTATCATTTTTTTTTCATTATCTTCATTTATTGTTTTAAAAGCTAACTTTATATTCGCAACTTCTTCCATAGGTTTGTCAGGATAAAACATTGTTAACCACCTTATTTTTGAAAGCTTTGGATGTATTTCTCTACCATCTATAGCGTTTTCTAAATTTACACCTCTTAAATCCATAAATGTTCTATTTTTTACATAGCTTAAATAATAATAAATCGTTGAACAAAGAGTTAAAATTATAAGAAAATTATTTATAATTTTTTGTTTATTAAAATATTTTTTTGCGTAAATATGAGAAAATCCGCTAAACACTGGTATCAAACAATAAATAAAAATTGCATTTATTGTCATTAATTGGTGCATTATTGTTAAAAGACAAAACAAAATTAAACCACCAATAATTAAATAATCTGAAAAATCGATTTTCTTTTTTAAAAATGAAGATCTTATAAGTATGTACAGCAAAACAACAATTGATAAATACTGTAATTTATATCTCCATACAATTCTTTGAAATTCAAAAGGAAAAAGCCATTCAAACCTAGTTCCACCTAATGATTTTGGATATAAATAATATTGATAGAAAACATCTTTCAAACTTATTTTAGCAAAATATAATAATAATAAAAAAATTAATATAGTGAAGAAAAACCCAATTAAAGCAGAATAGAAATTTGATATTTTCTTAAACTTAATAAAATAAATAATTGACAAAATAGATATTAAAAAAATGATATAGACTGTAGGAGCTTGTTTAGACATAAAAGAACAACCTAGTAAAACTGGAATTAAAAACCAAAAATAATTTTTTCTTTCATATATTGCTAAAATTAAAGTGTAAAAAGACAACAAACATAAAATAAGAGTATGATGATCACTAAAAGGCGTTCCGGCAGTAGGATAAGTTAATATTGCTACACAAATAGAATAAAAAAAACTTAAATTGTTACTTAATTGATATTTTTTAAAAATTAAAAAAGTTGTAATGGTTACTAGACAATTAAAAACTGAGGCATGTAAAACATAACTAAACCAAGAAACGCCAAATAATTTAAAAAAAATTGCCTGTATCAAATCTATAAAAGGCTCTTTAATGGTCCAGTAATCTTTAAATGGGTAATATCCATTCAATAGATCAAAACCTGAATTAAATATTAAAAAACTATCAATAGGTAATATTCCTATATAGCCGTAAAATTGATTGAACAAGGTAGAGAATAGAGCTAGAAATATTATAGCGATTAAATTATCAGTTTTTATTTTCATTTATTTTTTTTAACACCACTGTTCTGTTTAAAGCAAAAATGTTTGGAAACAAAAAGATTAAAATATTATCAATAATATTTATTGAATTTAAAAAAAAGTTATTTAATTTTAAACAATAAAAATTAGAATTTACACCACCAGAATTTAAAAAAATTAGAAATTCTGATAATTTATTCTCTATCATTTTATATTGTTTAAAATTTTTATGAAATTCATTCTTATTCTTAAATAAAAGTTGAGCTACTGCAGTATTAGAAATCCAAGGACTTTTAGGATTAAAAATATTTTTTTTACTAAACACTTTAGCTTTTAAAGACCAGCTCTCATCATCAAGGATTACTTGAATTAGCTTAAGAAAAAATGAGCTTTCCGGTTCGTTAATTAAAATATAACCATCTTTTTTGAGATATTTAGATAAGTTTCGTAATGTTGAATAAGGACTAGAGCAATGATGTAACGAGTGATTGATTATGAAAATATCTACTTTTTTGATATATTTTTTTCCTAAATTCACTTTAAGCATATCTACTTTCTTAGCAATCCATGGATATTTAATTATGTCTGTTAAAATAATTTTTTTATTATTGATGATTTTTTCTATACAACCACTTCCAGAGCCCAACTCAATTACTACCTTTTTTTTTTTTAGATACTTATGCATCCAATTAAATCTTTTGTGTAAAAGATAAATCAAATTTTTATTTTTACTAGATAGAATTCTTTTTCGATTCACATAATTATCAGGAGCTTTGATTTTTTTCGCTTTATATTCTTTTATAAAAAACATATACAATTATTAGATTAGAAATTAGTTAAGAAAAACTCTAATTTATATACTTATTTTTTAAGACTTTCTTATGTGATTTGAGAATCATTATCAACTAATTGCTACATATGTGTCCTAGACTCATATAACTATATAAGATACATCATTTGAAAGGTTAATATAAAAATCCTCAAGCTATGTGTATTGAGGTAGATATTGATTAAAATGATATATAATTTTTTAACAGACTACTTTTCTATAATAATATTTTTATTTATAGCTCTATTCCTTAGTATTGGTTTTATTTTAGTTAATTTCCTAGCCTCTCCTAATAATCCAGATCCTGAAAAACTTTCAGCATATGAATGTGGATTTGAAGCTTTTGATGACTCTCGAATGGAATTCGACGTAAGGTTTTATTTAGTGGCAATCCTCTTTATTATTTTTGATTTAGAGATAGCATTTTTATTCCCCTGGGCAATTTCGTTAGGAAAAATCGGTATTTTCGGGTTTTGGTCTATGATGTTGTTTTTAGGAATTTTAACAATTGGATTTATATATGAATGGAAAAAAGGAGCTTTAGAGTGGGAATGAAAATCATAGATACAAATGAGAAGTTAAAAAAAATTCCTGAAGAATTTAGAGAAATAGCAAAAGATTTTGCTGAAAAAGGTTTTATAACAACATCGACTAATAATTTAATCAATTGGGCAAGGACCGGCTCTCTTCATTGGATGACTTTTGGCCTAGCTTGTTGTGCGGTAGAAATGATGCACGCTTCTATGCCAAGATACGATCTTGAAAGGTTTGGTGCAGCCCCAAGAGCTTCACCAAGACAATCTGATGTGATGATTGTGGCTGGCACCTTAACAAATAAAATGGCTCCAGCTTTAAGAAAAGTTTATGATCAAATGCCTGAACCTAGATATGTAATATCTATGGGTAGCTGCGCGAATGGTGGTGGTTATTATCACTATTCTTATTCTGTAGTAAGAGGTTGTGATAAAATAGTTCCAGTAGATATTTATGTTCCTGGATGCCCTCCTTCTGCAGAGGCGTTGTTATATGGAATACTTCAGCTTCAAAAAAAAATTAGACGAGAAGGCGATATTCAAAGATAAAATATGACGTATACTGATTTGAAAAAATTAGAAAAAATAGTTAATTCTGAATTATCTAGCAAAATTTTAGACTCAAAAATTTTGTTTGATGAATTAATGGTTGAAATTTCTTTTGATAAAATAACAGATGTTATACAATTTTTAAAATCAGATGATAAATTAAAATTTAAACAATTAATAGATATTGCTGCAATAGATTATCCCAATAAAGAAAAAAGATTTGAATTAGTTTATTTACTTCTATCTGTTGAAAATAATATAAGAATTAAAATTTCTACAAAATTCGAAATTAATGAAAAAATACAATCAATAACGAAAATATTTCCTTCTGCTAATTGGATGGAGAGAGAAGTATTTGACATGTATGGGGTTAAATTTGTAAACCATCCAGATTTAAGAAGAATACTTACAGATTATAATTTTAAAGGCCATCCTTTAAGAAAAGATTTTCCTTTAACAGGATTTAATGAAGTTAGGTACAGTGAAAAAGAAAAAAAAGTAATTTATGAACCTGTAAAACTTGAACAAAATTATAGAAATTTTGATTTCAATAGTCCTTGGGAAGGTACTAAATACTCGAAAGACATTAAAGAGGTTAAAAAAAATGAAGAAAACTAAATCTATGACTTTAAATTTTGGACCTCAACATCCTGCAGCACATGGTGTTTTAAGATTGATTTTAGAACTGCAAGGAGAAATTGTAGAAAAAGCCGACCCTCATATCGGTTTACTTCATAGAGGTACAGAAAAATTAATTGAGAATAAAACCTATATGCAGGCCTTACCTTATTTTGATAGACTTGATTATGTTGCTCCTATGAATCAAGAACACGCTTTTGCATTAGCAACTGAGAAGTTATTAAAAATAGAAGTACCAGCCAGAGCCAGATACATAAGAGTAATTTTTTGCGAGATAGGAAGAATACTAAGTCATATATTAAATGTAACTACCCAAGCCCTTGACGTTGGTGCTTTAACTCCTTCCTTATGGGGCTTCGAAGAACGAGAGACCCTTATGACATTTTATGAAAGAGCTTCTGGCTCCAGATTGCATGCAAATTATTTTAGAACAGGCGGGGTCCATAAAGATTTACCAACTAAGCTAATAGAAGACATAGGAAAATTTTGTGAATCATTCCCTAAAATTATAGATGACTTAGAAGATTTGCTCACTGAAAATAGAATCTTTAAACAAAGAAATGTGGAAATTGGATTAGTAACAAAAAAAGAAGCTTTAGATCACAGCTTTACAGGTGTAATGCTGAGAGGATCGGGAATTCCTTGGGATCTAAGGAAGTCTCAACCTTATGAATGTTATCAAGATTTAGAATTTAAAATTCCTGTAGGTCAGAATGGAGATTGTTATGACAGATATTTATGTAGGATTGAGGAGATGAGAGAAAGTGTAAAAATTATAAAACAATGTATTAAAAATCTTCCCAAGGGACCCGTAAAAAGTGTAGATGGAAAAGTTACACCTCCGCCTAGAGAAGATTTAAAACAGTCTATGGAAGCACTTATTCACCATTTTAAATTATTTACCGAAGGGTTCAGAGTGCCTGCTGGAAATGTATACACAGCAGTTGAAGCACCAAAAGGTGAATTTGGTGTCTACTTAATATCTGATGGAAGCAATAGGCCTTATAGATGTAAAATTAGAGCCCCAGGATTTTCCCATCTTCAAGCTATGGATTATTTAATTAAAGGACATATGCTAGCTGATGTTCCGGCTGTTTTGGGTTCTCTTGATATTGTTTTTGGAGAGGTTGATAGATGAGCTTAAAAAAAGTAAACCCTGAACAACCAAAAAATTTTGAATTTTCTTCAGATTATAAAAAAGTTGCTGAAGAAATTTTAAAAAAATATCCTGATGAAAACAAAAAAAGCGCAGTAATGCCTTTTTTATACTTAGCTCAAAAACAAAATTCAAATTGGATACCACTCGCTGCTATTAAATATATTTCAAAGTATCTATCCATGCCATATATAAATGTTTATGAGGTAGCTACTTTTTATAGTATGTTCAATTTATCTCCAGTTGGGAAATACTTTTTACAAGTTTGCACAACTACTCCTTGCTTAATAAGGGGTGCTGACAAAATTGTTAAAGTATGTAAACAAAAAATATCGGAAAAAGAAAATCATATTACAAAAAATGGAGAATGTTCTTGGGCGGAAGTTGAATGTCTAGGTGCCTGCGTAAATGCTCCTATGATGCAAATAAATGAAGATTATTATGAAGACTTAGACGAGAAAAGTACGGTGAAAATTATAGATTCTATATTGAATAACAAAATTTTAAAACCCGGTTCTTATCGAGGTAGAAAAAATACATCTCCTGAAAATGAAAAAAAAATTAATGGTAATGATTATGCTTAAGGAAGAAAATAAAATATTTAAAAATCTTTATAATCACTATGGATGGGAAATTGAAAAAGCAATAGAACGAGACGACTGGAAAAATACAAAAGATCTTATTTCAAAAGGTAAAGAATGGATTATAAATGAAGTTAAAACATCAGAGCTTAGAGGAAGAGGTGGTGCAGGTTTTTCTACCGCTATGAAATGGTCGTTTATTCCAAAAAAACCTGGATCGAGACCACACTATTTGGTTATAAACGCAGATGAATCAGAACCAGGAACTTGTAAAGATCGAGACATCCTGAGATTTGAACCACAAAAACTTATAGAAGGGTGTTTAATAGCAGGATATACAGTCGGAGCGCATATTTGTTATATTTATATTAGGGGTGAATATTCTTTTGAAGGTCAAAGACTTCAAGATGCAATTAATCAAGCATATAAGAAAAATTTTTTAGGAAAAAACGCATGCGGGACTAATTGGGATTTTGATATCCATATTCATTACGGTGCTGGTGCATACATATGTGGTGAAGAGACAGCATTACTTGAAAGTATAGAGGGCAACAAAGGTCAACCGAGACTAAAACCTCCTTTCCCAGCCTTGGTAGGATTGTATGGCTGCCCGACAATTGTTAATAATGTAGAAACAATAGCTGTAATTCCAACTATATTAAGACGTGGGGGTAAATGGTTCGCGTCAATCGGTAGACCAAAAAATACTGGAACAAAGATATTTTGTATTTCAGGTAACGTTAATTCTCCATGTAATATTGAAGAAGAAATGGGAATTCCTCTTAAAGAATTAATAAATAAGCATGCTGGCGGCGTTGTAGGAGGATGGGATAACTTGCAAGCAGTAATACCAGGAGGATCATCTATGCCTTTACTACCAAAAAAAATTTGTGAGACTATAAATATGGACTTCGACTCATTAATTGAAAATAAAAGTGGTTTAGGTACTGCTGGAATAGTAGTTATTAATAAAGATCAAGATATTGTTTCTTGTATGGCTAGAATAGCTAGATTTTATAAACATGAAAGCTGTGGTCAATGCACTCCATGTAGAGAAGGATCAGGTTGGATGTGGAGAATTTTAAATAGAGCAAATAATGGCGAAACTACCTTAAGTGATATTGATTTATTAGAGGATGTGACTAAACAAATAGAAGGACACACAATTTGTGCATTTGGTGAAGGTTCTGCATGGCCTGTTCAAGGACTTTTAAGACATTTTAGAAAAGAAATAGATAAAAAATGTAGTAATGATCCACTTATTAAAAAGAAAAAAGATATTCCATATTTAGTTGATCAACATTTATTAGAGAAAAAAAATGCCTAAGATTAATATTAACGGAAAAGAAATAGACTTTGAAGCTGGTATGACAGTTCTTCAAGCTTGTGAATTGGCGAAGATAGAAATTCCTAGATTTTGTTATCATGAAAGACTTTCAATAGCGGGAAATTGCAGGATGTGTCTTGTGGAAATGGAAAAATCACCTAAGCCTATAGCCTCTTGCGCGATGCCTGCAGTAGAGGGTATGAAGATTAAAACTAATAGTGAGTTAGTAGAAAAAGCTAGAAAAGGTGTAATGGAGTTTCTGTTAGCAAACCACCCATTAGATTGCCCAGTTTGCGATCAAGGAGGGGAATGTGATTTACAAGATCAGTCGCTTTACTATGGAGTAGATAAATCTCGATTTTCGGAAAACAAAAGATCTGTTAGCGAAAAATATATGGGGCCTCTAATAAAAACTCAAATGACAAGATGCATTCACTGTACAAGATGCGTAAGATTTTCCACTGAAATTGCGGGAGTGCCAGAAATAGGTGCGATTGGTAGAGGAGAAAATATGGAAATAACAACTTATCTAGAAAAATCTATGGACTCAGAATTATCTGGAAATGTAATAGATTTATGTCCGGTTGGAGCGTTAACTTCTAAACCATATGCTTTTTCTGCAAGACCATGGGAATTAAAAAAAACTGAGAGTATAGACGTTTTAGATGCAGTAGGATCTAACATAAGAGTTGATACTTATGGGTGGGAAGTAAAAAGAATTCTCCCAAGGTTGAATGAAGACATCAATGAGGAATGGATTTCTGATAAAACTAGATACTCCTGTGATGGGCTATTAAAACAAAGAATAGACTCTCCATATATTAAAAAGGATAACAAATTAATAAAGTCAAGCTGGGAAGATGCATTAGATATCATAATTAGAAAATTTAAAGAAACAGACCCCAGTCAAATCGCCGGTCATATAGGAGATTTAGTAAACTTAGAAACTACATTTGTATTTAAAAAATTTTTTGAAGAGATAGGAAGTCAAAACCTTGAGTTTAGAGAAAAACCCTTTTACATAAACCCAGAAGATAAAATGAATTATTTATTTAATTCATCAATAAATGGAATAGAAGATTCTGATTTAATATTATTAGTAGGATCTAATCCAAGACATGAAGCAACAATTCTTAATGCAAGAATAAGAAAAGCTTTCAGAAATAACAAAATTCCAATATTTTCAGTTGGAGATCCTGGAGATCAAACTTACGATTACAAAATACTAGGAAATAGCACACAAACAATTAAAGAAATAATAGAAGAAAAACATGAATTTAATAAAATTTTAAATAATTCAAAAAAACCCTTAATTATTATAGGAGAATCAGTCTTAGAACTGGAGTCTGGTGGTTATATCTTTGAAGAATTCAAAAACTTTCTAATTAAAAAAGAGTTAATTAATGATAAATGGAATGCTCTCAATATTCTTATACAAAATGCATCAACTGTTGGTGCCTTAGACTTTAAAATAATTAATAAAGACCAAAGTAATTCAAATTTTTTTAAAAACCTAAAAAATAATAAATTTAAAATTTTATATCTTTTGGGATCAGACAATCTTAAATTTGATAAAAATGAAGAATTTGTTATTTACCAAGGAAGTCATGGCGATCGAGGAGCCGAAATAGCAGATGTTATTTTACCAAGCCCTGCCTATACAGAAGAAAATGGATTATACCAAAACCTCGAGGGAAGAGTTCAAGAATGTAGAAAAGCTTCATATCCAGCAGGAGAGGCAATAGAAAATTGGAAAATTTTAAATAAATTAAATTATTTGTATAAAAATAAAAACTTATTTACCAGTTATAATTCTTTGAAAGAAGAAGTTTTGAAAAATATAATTAATTTTAAAGATATAAATAAGTTACCTAAATTTAAAGAACCATCAAAAAAGATAAATAATATTTTTAAAAATGAAAAAATTCATCTAAGTCAAATAGATTATTATTTTTCTAATTCTATATCAAGATCTTCTAAAGTTATGAGTGAATGTAGAAGTATAAAAATTAAAACATTAAAATCAGGTACAAATAATTAAAATGGATAATTTAATAACTTTGTTTAATGAAGTGTACAAAATTTTATATTTGGTAATTCCTATACTGGTATCGGTTGCAATGATAGTCTGGTTAGATAGAAGAGTATGGGGATTAGTCCAAAAAAGAAAAGGCCCAAATGTTGTCGGACCTTTTGGTCTATTTCAAACTTTAGCAGATGCATTAAAATATATTTTTAAAGAAATAATTATCCCAGCAGGTGCAAATAAAACAATTTTTATCCTTGCTCCGATAATAACTATGACTTTAGCTTTAGTAGCCTGGGCTGTAATACCTTTAAGTGAAACGATGGTTTTATCAGATATAAATGTAGGAATATTATATTTGTTTGCAATCTCGTCTTTAGGAGTTTACGGAATAATAATGGGTGGTTGGGCTTCAAATTCAAAATACCCTTTCCTGGGAGCTATTAGATCTGCAGCGCAAATGGTTTCATATGAAGTATCCATAGGAATAATAATTATTAATGTATTGTTATGTGTTGGATCTCTTAATCTTAACGATATAGTCATGGCACAAAAAAATCTTTGGTATGTAATTCCACTTTTCCCAATGTTTGTGGTGTTTTTCATATCCGCTTTAGCCGAAACAAATAGACCTCCTTTTGATTTGCCTGAAGCTGAAGCTGAATTAGTTGCAGGATATCAAACTGAATATTCTGGAATGATGTATGCTATGTTTTGGCTAGGAGAATATGCAAATATTCTCTTAATGTGTGCGATGGGATCAATTTTATTTTTAGGAGGATGGCTGCCCCCAATAGATGTTTATCCAATAAATTTAGTTCCAGCTCCTTTTTGGATGATTTTTAAAATATTATTTTTATTTATTTTATTTGCAATTATAAAAGCTATTGTACCTAGGTATCGTTATGACCAACTTATGAGATTAGGTTGGAAAGTATTTTTACCATTGTCTCTAATTTATGTAGTTTTAACAGCAAGTTTCTTACTATATTTTGATAAATTACCAAAAGGAGCCTTTTAGTGAATTTGGGTAGGTTTTTTAAAACAATATTTCTAACAGAATTTATTTTGGCAATTGCAAAAGCAATAAAAGAAATATTTAAATCTAAAAAAACTATTAATTATCCTTTTGAAAAAGGTCCTATAAGTCCAAGATTTAGAGGAGAACATGCGCTTAGGCGATACCCTGACGGCGAAGAAAGATGTATAGCTTGTAAGTTGTGCGAAGCAGTTTGTCCAGCTCAGGCTATAACAATAGAGTCCGAAGAAAGAAAAGATGGGAGTAGAAAAACTACAAGATATGACATTGATATGCTAAAATGTATTTACTGCGGACTTTGCCAAGAGTCTTGTCCTGTTGATGCAATAGTTCAAGGACCAAATTTTGAATTTGCTACCGAAACAAGAGAAGAACTTTACTACAATAAAGAAAAACTATTAGACAATGGAGATAGATGGGAGTCCGTACTAGCAAAGAATATTAAAACGGATAAAATTTATAAATAAATGTTAGCTCACGCAATATTTTTTTACTTTTTTTCAATATTAGCTATTTTTTCTGCGTTAATGGTAATAACTTCTAGAAGTACAGTAAACTCCGTATTTTTCTTAATTTTAGATTTTATATCTGTCGGTTGTTTATTCATTATGGTTGGGGCAGAATTTTTAGGTATGATATTGTTAATTGTATATGTTGGAGCTGTAGCAGTGTTATTCTTGTTTGTGGTTATGATGTTAAATGTTGCTCAACAAAAACAATCATGGTTTATAGGTCAAAAATCTACTCATATACCCTCAGGATTAATAGTTTCAGTTTTGATATTTCTTGAACTTTTAGTAGTAATAGGTGGTTGGAAATATAAAAAAGATGTGATGTCCAGCTCAAGTTTAATCATTGATACATCAATAACAAATACTCATTCAATTGGCAGTGTAATGTATACTGACCATGTTCTTTATTTTCAGTTGTCTGGGGTAATTCTTCTTCTTTCAATGGTGGGAGCAATAATACTTACATATAGAAAGAGAGAGAATGTAAAAACTCAAAGCTATTTAAAACAAATTTCTAGAGATAAATCATCCGCTGTATCGTTAAAAAATGTTGAGTTCAATAAAGGAGTAAAAATTGATGATTGAGATAGGCTTAGGACATTATTTAACTTTAGGAGCAGTTATATTCTTTCTTGGTGTAATTGGAATTTTTTTAAATAGGAAAAATGTAATAGTTATTTTAATGTCTGTTGAGTTAATATTGTTATCTGTAAACATTAATTTAATTTCTTTTTCTATTTTTTCTGGTGATCTATTAGGTCAGATATTTACAATGCTAATTTTAACAGTAGCAGCTGCAGAGGCTGCTATCGGTCTTGCAATAATAGTTATATTTTACAGAAACAGAGGTTCTATTAGAGTTGAAGATATTCATGAAATGAAAGGTTAAATGGAATACGCAGTAATATTTTTACCCCTATTAGGTTCTATTGTAACTTATTTTGCAAAGAGTATAGGAATTTTATTTTCTCAAATCTTTTCCTGTTCGATGATTTTGTTGTCTGCAATTTTGTCTTGTTTTATTTTTTACGAAGGAGTTATAAATAAAACTTATGGCAATTATCTAATTTTTGAATGGATTAATTCTGGAAATTTCATAGTCAACTGGTCAATTAATATTGATCCCTTAAGTTCAATTATGATAATGGTTGTAACTTCGGTCTCAGCATTAGTTCATATTTATTCTGTGGGATATATGAGCAAAGATCCACACAAACCCAGATTTATGTCTTATCTTTCTTTATTTACTTTTTCGATGTTGTGCTTAGTAGTTTCAGATAATTTTTTGCAATTATTTTTTGGTTGGGAAGGGGTTGGTTTATGTTCTTATTTGCTAATAGGTTTTTGGTTTAAGAGAGAGACGGCTAATAATGCCGCTATAAAAGCTTTTTTAGTAAATAGAGTAGGAGATTTTGGCTTAGCTATTGGAATATTTTTAATATTTCTTTTTTTTGGTACTGTTAATTTTAATGAGGTTTTCTTGCTAGTGCCAGAATTCACTCAGACTAATTTTAATTTTTTTGGAGGAGAGTTTAATGTTATTACATTAATATGTGTATTTCTATTTATTGGAGCAATGGGAAAATCTGCTCAGTTTTTTTTACATACCTGGTTGCCAGATGCTATGGAGGGTCCCACCCCGGTTTCAGCCTTAATTCACGCAGCTACAATGGTAACCGCTGGAGTCTTTTTAATTGTAAAATGCTCACCAATATTTGAGTACTCTCAATTTGCTTTGAACTTAATAGCAATAATTGGAATGATAACAGCAATATTTGCAGCTTCTATTGCATTGGTTCAAAATGATATAAAAAAAATAATTGCTTATTCAACTTGCAGTCAATTAGGATACATGTTTTTTGCTACTGGTGTTGGTGCTTATCATATAGCAATGTTTCATTTATTTACGCATGCTTTTTTTAAGGCATTACTATTTTTAGGAGCGGGCTCTGTTATCCATGCATTTCATGACGAACAAGATATTACAAAAATGGGGGGAGTATGGAAAAAAATTCCTTATACAATGATTCTTATGTTAATCGGTACATTGGCTTTAACAGGTTTCCCTTTTTTATCTGGATTTTATTCTAAGGATGCAATTATTGAATTTGCTTACCTTACAAATAGTGTAACTGGAAATTACGTAAGTAGTGTTGGAATTTTAACAGCATTTTTAACTGCTATTTATTCTTGGAGATTATTCTTTAAAACATTTTTTGGTGATTATAATAACAAAACTATCCCGATAAACAAAACTCATGAGTCCCCATTAATAATGATTATTCCTTTAATAATTTTAGCTATAGGTGCATTAATTACAGGATACGTTTTTAAAGGATTATTAATCGGTAACAACTCTTCATTTTGGGGGGACTCTATTTTATTTTTAGAATTTGTAAAATTAGAAAATATTCCATTATGGTTAATATTAATTACTCCTGTTTTGATTTTAATTGCAATACCAATTTCTTATTATCTTTTCATAGCCAATAAGAATATTTTAGAAGGTGTAAAAAATTCTAATTTACCTTTATATAAATTTTTACTGAATAAATGGTATATTGATGAAATTTATAATTATATTTTTATAGAGCCATTAAAAAAACTAGGATTATTTTTTTGGAAAAAAGGTGATCTAAATACTATAGATAAGTATGGTCCTGATGGAATTTCTAAATTAATAAAATTCATTTCTAACAAAGCTGTACAGCTTCAAAGCGGTTACATTTATGATTATGCTTTTGTTATGTTAATCGGTTTATCAGCTTTAATAACTTATTTGATTTTAAACTAAATGGATTTTCCTATATTATCAGCTATAATTTTTCTTCCTTTTCTTGGAGCACTTTTTATTTTTTTATCAGGACACAAAGATGAAAGTAAAAGTGCCATATATATTGCATTGTTCACTTCAATGGCAAATTTTTTATTAACTTTATTTTTATGGCAATCCTTTGACAAAAGTTATTCTGGTTTTCAATTTATAGAAGAAAAAAATTGGATAAGTGGGTTTATTAAATTTAAACTTGGAATAGATGGAATTTCAACATTGTTTATAGTTTTAACGGCATTCATAACACCAATATGTATTGTTTCTTGTATTAATAGCGTTAAGAAGAGACTAAATGAATTTTTAATTGCAATATTAATTTTAGAAACTTTTATTTTAGGGGTTTTTTGCTCATTAGACCTAATTGTTTTTTATTTATTTTTTGAAGCAGGATTAATACCAATGTTTTTAATAATTGGAGTATGGGGGGGTCCAAGAAGAATATATTCTGCTTATAAATTCTTTTTATTTACTTTGTTAGGATCTGTTTTAATGCTTGCAGCTATAATTTTTATATACTGGTCAGTAGGTACAACAGATTATACTGAGATATATAAAATTAAAGTTCCTCAAGAGTATCAATATATATTATGGCTAGCTTTCTTTAGTTCATTTGCCGTTAAAACACCAATGTGGCCTGTCCATACTTGGCTTCCCGACGCTCATGTTGAAGCCCCAACCGCTGGATCAGTCATTCTCGCAGCAATACTTTTAAAAATGGCAGGATATGGTTTTATTAGATTTTCTTTAGGCATGTTTCCTATAGCTTCAGACTTTTTTACTCCTCTAGTTTTCACATTAAGTATTATAGCTATAATCTATACGTCATTAGTAGCTTTAATGCAGGAAGATATGAAAAAATTAATAGCTTATTCATCTGTAGCACATATGGGGTTTGTAACTTTAGGTATATTTACTTTTAATAAGCAAGGAATTGAAGGAAGTATGTTTCAAATGATAAGTCATGGAATAATATCTGCTGCTTTATTTTTATGTGTCGGTGTTCTATATGATCGTACAAGCTCTAGAATGATAAAAACCTTTGGTGGTGTCGTAAATTATTTACCAAATTTTTCATTTATATTTATTATTTTTGTACTTGGTGCATTGGGTTTACCTGGTACAACTGGTTTTGTGGGTGAGTTCTTAGTGTTAATTGGGGCTTTCAAATCAAATTATTTAGTAGCAATTTTAGCAAGTACAGGAGTTGTTCTATGCGCCGCTTACATGCTTTGGTTGGCAAAAAGAGTTGTATTTGGAGATACAAACAACAAAATTATTTCATCTCTAAAAGATATAAATTATTTAGAGAGTTCAGTCCTCATTATTTTATGCTTAGCAACAATAATTTTTGGTTTTTACCCCGAACCATTACTTAATACAATGGATGTTTCAGTAACCGGAATAATTAATAATCATAACAACGAGTTAGCAATAAAATTAACAAATAACAACTAATGGAAAATATAAATATATTATTACCAGAAATCATATTATTTTTAGGAATTTGTATAGTTTTAATGGTTGGAGTTTTTTTTAATAATAGTTTTACTTTAGTATTAAAGCTATCAACTTTAGTTTTATTAGGTGTGATATATTCCATAATCTCTAATTGGGGTAGTGGGCCTGAAATTTTTCTAAAATCATTTATTAGCGATAAATTTTCTGATTATTTTAAAATACTAATATTAATATCAAGCTTATTTATTTTTTCTTCATCCGATCAGTTTATTAAAGATAATAAATTAAACAAATTTGAATATCACATAATAATAATGTTCTCAATATTAGGCATGTTTTTTATGTTAAGTTCTAATGATATTATATTGTTTTATCTTGGTTTAGAGCTTCAATCTCTTGCATTATATGTTTTAGCAGCAATAGATAGAGACAACACGATTTCTTCAGAAGCTGGAATTAAATATTTTATTTTAAGCGCGTTATCTTCAGGTCTTCTTTTGTATGGATGCTCATTACTTTATGGTTTTACAGGGTCAACAAACTTTGAAGAGATTAGTAGAAGTTTAACTTCACAAAATACTGGCGCTATATTTGCAATGGTTTTTATTTTAGTAGGTTTAGCATTCAAAGTGTCTGCTGTACCTTTTCACATGTGGACACCAGATGTGTATCAAGGAGCTCCAACATCAATAACTAATTTTTTTGCTGTAGTACCAAAGGCTGTAGGACTAGCGGTTATAATAAGATTTATGAATTTACCGTTTAAAAATATTTTAGAGGAGTGGCAAACTATTATAATATTTATTTCTATTGCATCAATGATACTTGGAAGCGTCGCAGCTATAGGTCAAAAAAATATTAAAAGACTATTAGCTTATAGTTCAATAAGTCATATGGGCTATGCTTTAGCCGGAGTAGCTACTGGTAGTACGCTAGGATATACTGCTACAATAATTTATATTACTATTTATGTAATTATGAATTTAGGTACTTTTGGATGTCTATACTTGATGAAGATAGATGGTAAGTATACAGAGAAGATAGAAGATCTGTCTGGGATATCTAAACAAAAACCATTGTACGCATTTTCTTTTTTGATTTTATTTTTTTCTTTGGCAGGAATTCCTCCTTTAGGTGGTTTTTTTGCAAAATTCTTCATTTTTATGTCTGTGATAGAAAGCAAATTATACGCACTAGCTATAATTGGTTTATTAACAACTGTTATTTCGGCTTTTTATTATTTAAAAATAATAAAAATAATCTATTTTGATGATACAAAAGTGAAATTTGACGATATAGGAAATTTAAGTATCAAAGTTACTATACTTTTAAGTTGTTTAATTTTATCTTTATTTTTTATTTCTCCTTCTTTCTTAACATTATTTTTAGAGGGATTATTTACATAATGAAAATGCAGATAATAAAATATAAAAGCGTTGATAGCACAAATAACGTAGCAATTAGAAGGATTAACAAAGGTCAAATTAAACCAACTTTGATAATTGCTAAAAATCAAAAGAAAGGTCGAGGACAGTATGGTAGAAGATGGGTATCTTATCAAGGAAATATATTTATCACTATTTATTTCAGCATAAAAAAAAATATTTTGATTAAATCAATTTCAAAAAGAATTTATACGGTATTAAAAAAAAGTTTAGAAAAATTTGTTAACGAAAAAATTTCCGTAAAGTTGCCGAACGACTTATTAATAAAAAATTCTAAAATTTGTGGAATCTTACAGGAAACAATAACACATAAAAAAAATAAATTTTTTATAGTAGGTATAGGTATTAATTTAAATAAAAGTCCGAAGATTGCTTATAAAAAAACATCTTACCTTCAAAAATTTAACAATAATAAAATAAAAAAATCTGATGTATATAAAAAGATAAAAATTAACTTTGAAAAACTTATTTTAACTAAATTATGTATATAATTGGAGATATAGGAAATACCGAAATAAAGCTTTGTGTATTCAATAGTAAAAAAAAACTTATCAAAAAAAACATTTTAAACACAAATGATGTTACGAATTCAAATATAAACAAAAAGCTAAGGTATTTACTCTTATACAAAAGAAATATTAGAAAAATAATATTTTCTAGCGTAGTTCCTCATGCATTTAAAATTATAAAAAAATCTGTTAAAAAAATTTTTAAACTTGAAGTAAATGAACTAAAGCAATTTAATTTAAAAAAAATGTTAAAAATTAATGTCAATATTAATCAAGTTGGATCCGATAGAATAGCAAATGCAATAAGTGTTATAAATTATAAAGATAATTTTATAGTTCTTGATTTTGGTACAGCTACTACTTTTGATGTAGTATTAAAAGACACCTATAAAGGAGGTATTATAGCACCTGGAGTAAATCTTTCTTTAAATACCTTGATATCTAAAGCAAAATTAATTCCTAATATCAAACTAACTAAAATTAAAAACATTATTGGAAATAATACACAAAGTGCTGTTAAGTCAGGTTTTTATTGGGGCTACAAAGGTTTAATTGACAATATTATAAATATGATTGAAAAAGAAACAAAAAAAGAATTCAAAATTATTTTTACAGGAGGTTTATCTCATTTGTTCAAAGATATAATAAATAAAAAAATAAAAATTGATAAAGATTTAACTATTAAAGGTTTGTTAAAATTAATTGATTAGAATATGAAAGAAGAATTATTATTTTGTCCTCTTGGAGGCTCTGGAGAAATTGGTATGAATATGAATCTTTATGCCTATGGAACAGAAGAAAATCAAAAGTGGCTAATAGTAGATATGGGCATAACATTTGCGGATGACTCAATCCCAGGAATTGACCTTATTTATCCTGATGCGGGATTCATAATTGAAAAAAAAGAAGATCTATTAGGTATAGTTTTAACACATGCTCACGAAGATCATATAGGCTCTATTGTTCATATATGGCCAAAATTAAAATGTAAAATATATGCCACACCTTTCACGGCGGTTTTAATTCAAGAAAAATTTAAAGAAAAAAAAATAGATATTACAAATTATTTAAAAATTGTTGCATTGAATAGCA
>MDTB01241723.1_pt1 | contig 28991 bp, 36 predicted proteins | sample 811161 | NCBI WGS metagenome assembly MDTB01 (sample SAMN05326650, study PRJNA326480) | marine metagenome | isolation source: seawater | place: Mediterranean Sea | collected 2009
GAACCTAAAAAACCAATTATTAAAAAATACCTTATCAAATCCTCAGAAATATTTTTTAAAAAACCTAATGAAATTAAGTATCCAATAAAAAAAGAACCTATAATATTTATTAAAAGTGTTCCATAAAAACTACTAGAAAAGAAAACTTGAAATAAGTTGCCTAGAAAAAAACGACAGAGTGCTCCAATTGCACCTCCAAAAGCAACTAATAATATTTGATACAAATGAATTTATATTTGTGGCTGTTCTTCTATTTCTTCAGATGATTTCTTTTCAATGACTGGTCCGCTATCTTGGCCCTTAGCATCTTCATTTCTATCAACTAATTCAATTACTGCTGTAGGAGCATTATCTCCAGTTCTATTGCCTAATTTAATAATCCTTGTGTATCCACCATTTCTGTCTTTATATCTAACAGAAATTTCTTCAAAAATTTTTTTTGTCATCAATTGATTTTGAAGTATTGATATAGCTTTCCTTCTTGAGACCAAATCACCTTTTTTTCCAAGTGTAATTATTTTTTCAACAAATCTTTTCAATTCTTTAGCTTTAGGTAAAGTTGTTGTGATTTGTTCATGTTTTATCAATGAATTTGATAAATTCATAAACATTGCTTTTCTATGTGAAGAGTTTTTATTAAGTTTTTTATTTTTTATATTATGTTTCATAGTTATTTATTAAAGGGGTCTTCATATTTTTTTGCTAGTTCGTCAATATTTTCTGGAGGCCAGTCAGGAACAGACATTCCAAGATTTAGTTCCATTTGCTGAAGAACTTCTTTAATTTCATTCAAAGATTTTCTTCCAAAATTTGGAGTTCTCAACATTTCAGACTCAGATTTTTGTACAAGATCACCAATATAGATGATATTATCATTCTTTAAACAGTTTGCAGATCTAACTGATAGCTCTAACTCTTCAACTTTCTTTAATAAGTTAGAATTAAAAGATAGTTTTTCAACATCAGATTGATCAGGTAAAACTTCAGGTTCATCAAAATTAATAAATGGCTGCAACTGATCTTGAAGAATTCTTGCAGCAAGAGCAATTGCATCATCGGGTGAAATTACACCATTGGTCTCTACTTCAAATATAAGTTTATCATAATCAGTAACTTGCCCTACTCTGCTATTTTCAATTTTATATGAAGTTTTAATAACTGGACTAAACATTGCATCAAGTTTTATCTCTCCGATGATTTTGGATTCATCTTCAGCAACTTCAGCAGAAACATATCCTTTTCCAGTCTCAACATTAGCCTCAATCTCAATATCCGCGTTTGAGTCTAAAGTCATAATTAATTGATCAGGGTTCATTATTTCAGTTTCAGAGTCAGTTTCAAAATTTCCAGCTCTTAATTCTCCTGAGCCGGAAGATTTAAGATACATTTTTTTTAAACCTGGAGAATGAACTTTTACAGCAACAGTTTTTAAATTTAAGAGTATGTCAGTTAAATCTTCTTTTACTCCAGGTATAGTTGAGAATTCATGAACTACACCCTTCATTTTAACTGATGTTATTGCAGCACCTTGTAGAGATGATAATAAAATTCTTCTTATAGCATTACCAAGAGTAAGGCCAAAACCTCTCTCTAACGGTTCTGCTGTCAATACGCCTTTTCTATCATTACTCTCTTCAACATTAACTTCCATTTTACTTGGCTTAATTAATTCACTCCAATTTTTTTGTAACACTTAATACTCCTTTTAATTAAACTCTTCTTCTTTTTCTTGGCCTACATCCATTATGAGGTATTGGTGTAACATCCTTAATAGATGTGATAACATAACCTATAGATTGCAACGATCTTAAAGCAGACTCTCTTCCCGAACCGGGACCTGAAACTTCGACCTTTAATGATTTTAATCCATATTCTTTTGCTTTATTGCCAACATCCTCTGCAGCAATTTGAGCTGCATATGGTGTAGATTTTCTTGATCCTTTAAAACCTTTATGACCAGATGATGACCAAGCTAAGGCATTACCTTTGTCATCCGATATGGTTATTATTGTATTATTAAATGATGATACAATATGTGCGACACCAGAAGAAACCTTTTTTTTAACTTTACTTTTCTTTTTTTCAGCCATTTTAACCTTTAGTTACTTTTTTCTTTCCAGCTATTGCTACCGCCTTACCTTTTCTAGTCCTAGCATTAGTATGAGTTCTTTGTCCTCTTACAGGTAATTTTTTTCTATGTCGTAATCCTCTATAACAACCTAAGTCATTCAATCTCTTAATATCTACAGATATTTTTCTTCTTAAATCACCCTCAACAGAATAATTCTTATCAATTAGATCTCTTATTCTATTTAATTCTTCGTCATTTAACTCACTGACTCTTTTTGATACATCAATAGAAGCATTTCCACAAATATCATTAGCGATTTTTGTTCCGATTCCAAATATATAAGTAAGCGCTATGTTTACTTTTTTATTCGTAGGAATGTTTACACCTGATATTCTAGCCATTTTGAAGTCCAAAAAAAATGAATGAGGCTGAATACATGATAATTAAGGGCTTAGTCAAGTGCAGATATCGTGAGTTTTGCTGGAAAATCATGAATTTTCCAATATTTTTTTGATTTTGGATGTAATTTCATTAATTTGTTTGCTTCCATCAATTTTATAAAAGATATTTGAATGATTAATATTGAATTTTTTTGACACTAATTTGGTACTCTTCAAATATTCATCATACCGTGTTTGAATAACCTTTAAATTATCGTCATCTCTATTTTCTTCCTTAGATCTTTGCAAAATTCTATTTTTTAAAATTGCAAATTCAATTTCAATTTCAAAAATATAGTTCAATTTAATAGAATTTATTTTAAAAAGATTATTTATAAAATTTGCCTGTTCTAATGTTCTTGGATAACCATCTAATATGAAACCATCATTACAATAGTTTAAAATTTTCTCTGAAACTATTTCATTTAAAATATCATCTGAAACTAGCTTTCCACTTGCTAGAATTTTCTTTAATTTTAGAGCTAACTTATCTTTTTGAGTAATTTTTGCTCTTAATATATCGCCTGTTGATAAATGGGGTAAATTTAAATATTCAGATATTAATTTAGCCTGTGTTCCTTTTCCTGCACCCGGAGGTCCAAAAAAAATTATATTTTTCAATTTACCTTCTGCCTTTTAGTTTAGTTTTACGTAACAAATTCTCATATTGATGTTGAAATAAATGTGATTGAACCTGTGTTATAAAATCGATCATTACAACTACTACAATCAATAGAGCTGTTCCTCCTAAATAAAAAGGTATGGAAGTCCTTGAGAGCAAGAATTCCGGAAGAAGTGCTACAAATGTCAAATATATAGTACCTATTGTTGTTAATCTAATTAGTACAAACTCAATATATATGGAAGTATTCTCTCCAGGTCTAATACCAGGAATAAAACCTCCATATTTTCTTAAATTTTCAGCTTGTTCATCGGGATTAAAAACAATTCCAGTGTAGAAGAACCCAAAAAATATAATCATTGCTGCATACATAGCTAAATATAGAGGTTGACCTCTTCCAAGATAGCTAGAAATTAAAATAAAAATTTCACTAGACGAACCTGCACCAAAACCAGACATTGTATTTGGTAACAATAATATAGAAGATGCAAAAATTACTGGAATAACACCAGCTGTATTAATTTTTAGAGGTAGATGTGAACTTTGACCTCCATAAATTTTATTACCTACTTGTCTTTTAGGATATTGTACTGGAAGTCTTCTCTGCCCTTTCTCTACAAAAACTATAAATATAATTAAAACTAAAATCAGAATTAATATACCTAAAATAAATGCTATACTTAATTCTCCAGTTCTGCCAAGTTGAAGTGTACTAACAAATGCACTGGGTAAATTTGCTATTATTCCGGCAGTAATAATTAGAGATATTCCATTTCCAACACCTCTGGAGGAAATTTGTTCACCTAGCCACATTAAGAATATTGTACCACCTACTAAAGTAATTACAGTTGTGCTTCTAAAAAATATTCCTGGCTCAAAAACAATATTTCCATAAGTTGTCTGCATAGACTCTAGACCAATAGAAACTCCATAACCTTGCAGAGCAGCTATTAGAACAGTGAAATATCTAGAATATTGAAGTAATTGTCTTCTTCCTTTGGTCCCTTGTTCTTTTAAGGATTTTAAATAAGGTATAGCTGATTGCATCAAAGTCATTATTATTGACGAGGAAATATATGGCATTACTCCCAAAGCAAATATTCCCATTCTTCCTAATGCCCCACCTGAAAAAGTATCAAATATACCCAGTATACCTGATGACTGTTGTTCAAAAAATTGTTGAAGAGCGATTGGATTTATTCCAGGTATAGGAAGAAATGTTCCAAGTCTAAAAACTATTAATGCTCCTAATGTAAATAGAAGTCTTTGCCTAAGCTCAGTAGCTTTACCTAAAGCCCCAAAATTTAAATTATTTGAAAATCTTTCTGCTGCTGTTGCCATTCTATTTCTTTATTAAAGTAATTTTGCCACCATTTTTTTCAAGAACTTCGATAGCTTTTTTTGAAGCATATGAGACTTCAATATTAATTGGTCCTTCAATTTTACCTACATTTAATAATTTAAGTTTTCCTTTAGATTTTTTTAAAATTTTTTTATCAAACAAATCTTTCTCAGTAATCATATCTGGTTTTAAACTAAATTTTTTGATTAGATTATTTATTATGGTAAAATTTATTTGTTGAACTTTCAATTTAAAAGGATTTTTGAAGCCTCTTTTTGGAAGCCTTCTATATAGAGGCATTTGACCACCTTCAAAACCTTTAATGGATACTCCTGATCTAGATTTTTGACCCTTCACACCACGACCAGCAGTTTTTCCTAATCCAGAACCTGAGCCTCTTCCAACTCTTTTACGATTTTTATTAGAAGTTAAAGTTGATTTTAGTTCATTTATTTTCATTTTAGTTTTCTTTCTTGTTACTTGTAATCTCAGTAACTTTTTTTGATCTTTTAGATGCAATGGATTTAGGAGACTCAGACATTTTAAATGCATTAAAAGTTGCTTTTAACATATTATGTGGATTTGATGTTCCAGTAGATTTTGCCACAACATCTTTAATTCCAAGTGATTCAAAAAGGGCTCTCATTGGACCTCCTGCAATTATACCAGTTCCAGGTGCGGCAGATCTCAAAATAACTTTTCCAGCACCAAAACGGCCCACAATGTCATGATGAATTGTTCTATTTTCTTTGAGGTGCACTCTTATCATTTTATTTTTTGCATTTTCTGTTGCTTTTCTAACTGCTTCAGGAACTTCCTTAGCCTTTCCAGTGCCTATACCTACTCTTCCTTTGTTGTCACCAACAATCATTATAGCAGCAAAACCAAACCTTCGTCCTCCCTTAACTACTTTAGCAACTCTATTTATAGTTACTAAGTGTTCACTAAAATCATTTTTGTCATTATCTAACATAATTTCTCCTAAAAACTAAGTCCTTCAGTTCTTGCAGACTCTGCAATTATTTTTATTAATCCATGATACTTGTACTTTCCTCTATCAAAAGCCACTTCTTTAATTCCTTTTGAAATTATTTTTTTTGCTATTTCTTTTCCAATTAATTCAGCCAACTCTTTTTTACTAAGTTTCTTATTTTTAATTGATGGTTCAATTGAAGATGAGCTTGCCAAAGTTATACCTTTTGTATCATCTATTACTTGAGCGTATAAATGACAATTTGATTTAAATACTGTAAGCCTTTTCCTTGTTGAGACTTTTTTTATTTTATATCTAATTTTTTCTGATCTACTTTTCATAAAAATTATTTTTTCTTTCCTTCTTTTCTAAAAATGAATTCATTATCATACTTAATACCTTTGCCTTTAAAAGGTTCAGGTTTTCTGAAGGATCTAATTTCTGCAGCAGTTGCTCCAAGTTTTTCTTTATCAAAACTTGATAGTTTAATTATATTTTGTTTAGGACACTCGATTTTTACTTCTTTAGGAAATTCATAATTTATATCATGACTATATCCTAATTGTAGCTTTAATGTTGTGCCTGAAACACTGGCTCTATAGCCTGTTCCATTCAATTCAAGAGTTTTATTAAAGCCCTCAGAAACGCCACGAATTATATTAGCAACTAAAGCTCTTGTAGTTCCCCAATTTGGATCTTTTTTCATTTTATCATTTTTTGGAATGATTGAGATTGCGTTATCCTTAATATCAACTAGAAAATTTGGATTTACGTTTAATTGCATTTGACCTAGCTTTCCTTTTGCTAAAAATATTCCATCATTATAACTACAATTAATATCATTAGTTATTTTGATAGTATTTTTAGCTATTCTAGACATTAAAATACCTCACACAAAACTTCACCACCAACATTGTTTTTTCTTGCTTGTTGATCTGACATTACCCCTTTTGGAGTTGAAAGAATAGAAATACCAAGTCCGCCATAAGGTTTTTCTAAATCAGATATTTTTGAATAAACTCTAACGCCTGGTTTTGAAATTCTTTTAATTTTTTTAATTACTGGAGAACCATTATAATATTTTAAATCAATTTTTATTGAGCTTATACCTTTTCTTTCCTCAACATCCTTAAAATCTCTTATATATCCTTCATCTTTTAAAACTGATAAAACATTAATATTTAATTTAGATTTAAAACAAGATGTAAATGATTTCTTTGCTTTATGTGCATTCTTAATTCTTGCTAACATATCTGATAATGCATCGTTAAAAGCCATAACTTACTCCTACCAACTTGACTTTACAACTCCCGGCAAATCGCCAGACATTGAAAGTTCTCTTATTTTAATTCTTGATAAACCAAATTTTCGATATACCCCTCTTGATCTACCAGTTAACTCACATCTATTTCTATGTCTAATGTAAGAACTATTTCTTGGAAGTTCATTTAGTTTATTTTGAAAAACCATTCTTTCTTCTAATGATATTTTTTTATCTTTTAGTTTGGCTTTTAATAATTTTCTTTTTGAACTAAATTTTTTAATTATTTTAGATCTTAAATTATTTTTTTGTATTGAGCTTGCTTTAGCCATATTCCTCCTAATTCGCCTTCATATTTTTGAAAGGCATATTAAAACTTTTTAATAGTTCTAATGCTGCATTATTATTACTTGAAGATGTACAAATAGTAATGTCCATACCTCTAACTTTATCAATTTTATCAAAATTTATTTCAGGAAAAATAATATGCTCTTTAATACCAAATGAATAATTACCATTTCCATCAAAACTACTAGGGCTCAAACCTCTAAAATCTCTTATTCTAGGTATAGCTATATTAATTAATCTATCTAAAAATTCATACATAATTTTATTTCTTAATGTAACCATTACTCCAAGAGGCATCCCAGCTCTTATTTTAAATCCAGAAATAGCTTTTTTAGCTTTTGTTTTGATTGCTTTTTGTCCAGTAATTAATGATAAATCTTCTTGAGCTTTATCAATTAACTTTGCATCATCTTTTCCTTCACCAACTCCCATGTTAACAATTATTTTTGTAATCTTAGGAACTTCATGTAAATTTTCGAATTTAAGTTTTGTCTTAAGGTCTAATTTAATTGATTTATTATATTCTTCTAAAAGTCTGCTCATACTAAATTGCCTTACCAGAGGATTTGTTAATTCTTATTTTTTTTTCTTTTTCTATTTTAAAACCTATCCTGATACCTTTGTTCAATTTATTATCAAAGAAAGATAAGTTAGATATATGAATTGGCATTTCCTTTTCAATTATACCTCCAGGTTGATTATTATCTGGTTTTTGATTCTTTTTAACCTTATTTAAATCTGAAACTATAGCTTTGTCTTTTTTTGGAATCATTTTTACAATTTTGCCTTTTTTACCTTTATCTTTTCCTGCAAGAACAATTACTTCATCACCTTTTTTTAACTTAAATTTTTTGATCATTATAGTACCTCTGGAGCAAGACTGATAATTTTCATGAATTTCTTAGTTCTTAATTCTCTTGTTACTGGACCAAATATACGAGTAGCAATAGGCTCATCTTGCTTATCAAGTAAAACAGCTGCATTTTTATCAAATCTTATTGTAGTTCCATCATTTCTTTGAAAATCTTTTGCAGTTCTAACAATTACAGCTTTAAATACTTCACCTTTTTTTACTTTTGCTCTAGGAATTGCATCTTTAATAGATACAACAATTATATCACCAATTGAAGCAGATCTTCTCTTTGATCCACCAAGTACTTTAATACATTGAATTTTTCTAGCACCAGAATTGTCAGCAACAAATAGATGAGATTGCATTTGTATCATGACTGAGCTTCCTCTTCTGTTACAACTGTCCATGTCTTTAATTTTGATATTGGTTTAGATTCTAGTATTGTAACATTATCTCCAATTTTAAATTTATTATTCTCGTCATGTGCATGATAATTTTTTGATCTACTTATAATTTTTTTATATAATTTATGTTTAACTCTTCTTGTAACTTTTACGACTATAGTTTTATTTGAGTTAGCAGATATAACTACACCTGATAATAAACGTTTAGGCATTATTATCACCTTTCATTTTAGAAATTTCCATTTTCAATCTTGCTATTTTTCTTTTTGTACTTCTAATTTGATGAGTTTTTTCAAGTTGCCCAGTTGATTTTTGAAAATTGTAGTTAAGGACAGTTTTTTTCAAACTCAAAATTTCATCTTTAATCTTTGCAAGATCTTTGTTTTTTATATTTTTTTCAATCATATATTTCTTTCTACAAATTTACATTTTATAGGCAGCTTAGCAGCAGCTAATGTCATTGCTCTTCTGGCATCATTAATGTCAACTCCATCAACCTCAAACATTATTCTTCCTGGTTTTATTCTACACGCCCAGTACTCAACACTACCTTTACCTTTTCCCATTCTTACTTCTGCAGGTTTTTTTGAGACTGGTACATCAGGGAAAACTCTTATCCACATTCTTCCAGCTCTCTTAAGATATCTAGTAATAGCTTTTCTTGCGGCCTCGATTTGCCTAGAAGTAACTCTTTCTGGTTCAAGAGCTTTTAAACCATAACTTCCATAATTTAGAGAATAATTGCCTTTTGCATTACCATGAATACGCCCTTTAAATTGCTTGCGAAATTTAGTCTTTTTTGGCGATAACATATTCATTATCTTACGCTTCCTTGATCAATTTGTTTTTTTTCACTTGCATATGGATCTTTAGATAATATTTCTCCTTTATTAATCCAAACCTTTATTCCACATATACCATAAGTTGTTTCAGCTTCAGCTGTTGCGTAATCAATATCTCCTCTAAGTGTATGAAGTGGTACACTTCCTTCATGATATTTTTCAGTCCTAGCTATCTCTGCACCGCCAAGTCGACCGCTGCAAACCACTTTGACTCCTTTAGCTCCTAATCTTATTGCAGATTGAACCGCTTTTTTCATTGCTCTTCTAAATGAAATTCTTTTTTCTAATTGATTGGCAATATTTTCTGCAACTAGTTTAGCTTCAACTTCAGGTTTTCTAACTTCTTTGATATCAAGAAAAACTTCCAAGCCAGACATCTTAAATAAATCATTTTTAAGAGTTTCTATATCTGCACCTTTTTTACCAATTATTATACCTGGTCTTGAACTATAAATTGATAATCGTAATTTTTTTGCCGCTCTTTCGATATTTATTTTTGAAATACTTGCATTCTTTAACTTTTTCTCAACGTACTTTTTTATCTTGAGATCCTCATGAAGAAGAGTTGTATAATCTGATTTGGAAAACCATCTAGAAGACCAAGTTCTATTTATTCCAAGTCTTATTCCATTTGGATTAACTTTTTGTCCCATTCTTTACTTACCCTTCTTTTCTTCTGTTCTTTCTGCTACCACAATAGTAATTTTACTGAATGGTTTAATAATAGATCCTGCTCTTCCTTTTGCTCGTGGTCTCCATCTTTTCATTCTTAAACTTTTTCCAACAAAAGCCTCTTTAATGAACAATTTATCTATATCAAGTTGTTTATTATTTTCAGCATTTGCAATAGCAGCATTAAGAACTTTTAAAACATTTTTTGATATTCTTTTATCCGAAAATTTAAGCTGGTTTATTGCAGAACTTACTTTTTTATTTACAATACTATTTGCTACAATAGATAGTTTTGTAGGGCTTACCCTTATCATATTATCTTTAGCTATTGCGATTAGACTTTGGTTCATTTTTGCTCTGCCTTTTTATCTGCTGCTGTATGACCTTTAAAAGATCTTGTTGGAGAAAATTCTCCAAGCTTATGACCAACCATTTGCTCATTAACTGTTACAGGTACAAATTTTTGTCCATTATAAACACCAAAAGTAAGGCCTACAAACTGAGGAAGAATAGTTGATCTTCTTGACCAAGTTTTGATAACTTCTTTTCTTCCAGATGCCAAAACTTTTTCAGCTTTTTTAATTAATTGAACATCAACAAATGGTCCTTTCCAAATAGATCGTGTCATTATTTTTTCCTTCTTTTAATAATGAAAACACTTGTTTTCTTGTTTTTTCTTGTCTTTTTACCCTTTGTTGAAACACCCCAAGGTGTCACAGGGTTTCTACCACCGGATGTTCTGCCTTCTCCACCACCATGAGGATGGTCAACGGGATTCATAACTACACCCCTAACTTTTGGCCTAAAACCTAAATATCTTTTTCTTCCAGCTTTGCCTAATTTAATATTTTTTTGATCTGAATTTGATACTTCTCCAATAGTAGCTTTTGATTCTTTATTTATATGTCTTATTTCTCCTGAAACTAATTTGATTTGAACATAGGGAGATTCCTTAGATACAATCTGGGCTGAAGAACCTGCTGATCTAATTAATTGAGCGCCTGCACCTGGCTTAAGTTCAATATTATGAATAGTTATTCCTACTGGTATATTTTTTAGAGGTAGACAATTACCATTTTTAATTTCAACATTTTCACCTGAAATTAATTTATCACCTATTTTAACATTTTTTGGTGAAATAATATAACTCATTTCACCATCATCATATTTTAGAAGTGATATAAAAGAAGATCGATTAGGGTCGTATTCGTTTCTAATAACTTCTGCTGTAATGTCAGTTTTATTTCTCTTAAAGTCAATTAATCTATATTTTCTTTTAACTCCTCCACCCATTCTCCTTGAAGTGATTCTACCTTGATTATTTCTTCCTCCAGAAGAACTTATTGGTTTTGTGAGCGATTTAATAGGTTTTTCTTTTGAAAGATGTTTCTTTGATACTAAAACTGTACCTCTTAATCCTGGAGTTACTGGTTTAAATTTATTTAACATTATTTAATCTCCAGTGAAGCATCGATTGTATTTCCTTCTTTCAAAGTAACTATAGCTTTTTTAGTGTCTTTTCTAAATCCATAGTTGCCTTTGAATGTTTTAATTTTTCCTCTAAGAATTGATGTATTAATTTTAGTAACTTTAACCTTAAAAATTTTTTCAATTGCTTGCTTTATTTCGTTTGAAGTTGAGTCTTTAGCAACCATAAACGTGTATTGATTAAATTGCTGAAGATTAGTTGATTTTTCTGTCGTAATAGCTTTTTTAAGAATGCTAAAAGCTCTTTCATTAGAAATATTTTTATTATAATTTTTCATGATAATCTCTTCGTAATTTCTTCTAAAGATTTTTTTTCAATGAATAATTTATCATATGTTATGATATCTTTAACATTTATACCTTTTTGACTAAGAATAGAAATTCTTGGAATATTTGAGGAAGCTAACTTAAAATTTTTATCTATTCCTTCATCAGAGTATATAAATAATGCTGATGAATACTCAAATTTATTAAGTTTAATATGTAATTCTTTAGTTTTATGATTATCAATTTTAAAAGAGTCTATAAAAATAATTTTATTTTCAGATAATTTTGATGACAAAGCTGACTTTAAAGCAAGTTTTTTTTCTTTTTTATTTAAGCTAAAAGAATAATTTCTATTATCAGGACCCATAGAAACTGCACCTCCTCTAAAATTAGGCGGCTTACTACTTCCTTGCCTTGCGTTACCAGTACCTTTTTGAGAAAAAGGTTTCTTACTTCTTCCATTTACCTCTGATCTTGATTTAGTTGTATGTGATCCCTGTCTAGATTTAGCATTTTGATACCTAATATATTGATGAATTATATCTGGTAAGATTTTTAATCCAAATATATTTGAATCTAAGTCAACATTACCCACTTCACTATTTTTAAGATTTAAAACTGGTTTTTTCATTTATTTTTTTTTATTGAGTCTTTTAAGAAGACAGTTGCATTTTTATTGCCAGGTACTGAACCTTTAACAACTATTAGTTTATTTGTTTCGTCTACTTCAATAATTTTAAGGTTTTGCTTTGTTACTCTTTTAGAACCCATTCGTCCTGCCATTTTTTTTCCTTTAAATACTCTTCCTGGATCTTGATTTTGTCCAGTTGAACCATGAGAACGATGAGAAATTGAAACTCCATGTGACGCTCTAAGACCTGCAAAATTATGTCTTTTCATAACTCCTGCAAACCCTTTACCAATAGATGTGCCAATTACATCTACAAATTGATCTTTTTTAAAATGATTAACTGTTAGAGTTGTTCCAACATCAAGAATATTTTCATTATCAACTCTAAATTCTTTTAATATTTTTTTAGGTTTAATATTTAATTTTGTAAAATTTTTTCTTTGTGGTTTTTTTAATTTATTTATATCTTTATTTGTATCAAAACATGCTAACTGCAAAGCGTTGTATCCATGTTTTTCCATGGTTTTAACATTAGATACTACACAATCTTCAATTTTTAAAAGTGTAACGTTGGTAGATTTGCCTTCATCTGTAAAGAAGGATGAATTTCCTAATTTTTTTGCAATTAAACCAGTTCTCAACATAGCTATATCTTAATGTCTACTTCTACACCTGCTGATAAATCAAGCTTCATTAATGCATCAACAGTTTGTGGTGTGGGATCAATAATATCCAACAATCTATTATGAGTTCTGATCTCTAATTGATCTCTACTTTTTTTGTCTACATGAGGTGATTTATTAACTGTAAACCTCTCAAATCTTGTTGGTAATGGAATTGGACCTTTAACTTTTGCCCCAGTTCTTTTTGCTGTGTTAATAATATCTTGTGTACTATTATCTAATAGTGAGTTATCAAATCCACGAAGCCTAATTCTTATATTTTGACTGTCCATTATGCTAATTTTGCCTTTACTTCATCCGCAACATTAGATGGAACTTGTTCATAATGATCAAACTGCATTGTATAGTTAGCTCGTCCCTGTGATAATGACCTTAAATTATTTACGTATCCAAACATATTTGCAAGTGGGACCATTGCATCGACAACATTTGCATTACCTCTTGTAGACATTTCTTGTACTTGTCCTCTTCTACTGTTTAAATCGCCAATTACATCTCCCATGTATTCTTCAGGAGTGACAACTTCAACTTTCATCATTGGTTCAAGCAAAACAGGGTTAGCTTTAGATATACCTTCTCTGAAAGCAGCTCTAGAAGCGATTTCAAACGCAAGGACACTAGAGTCAACATCATGATAAGCCCCATCATGCAAGGTTGCTTTAAAATCAATACATGGAAAACCTGCTATAACACCGGTTTGTTGTTGAGCTTTAAGGCCTTTTTCGACTCCAGGAATATGTTCTGTAGGAATATTTCCACCTTTGATTTGATTTATAAATTCATAACCGCTACCTGGACTTCCTGGTTCAAATTTAATCTTTACTCTTGCAAACTGGCCGGCACCACCAGATTGTTTTTTGTGCGTATAATCAACATCAAAACTGCTAGAAATAGTTTCTCTATATGCAACTTGAGGGGCTCCAACATTTGCCTCAACTTTAAACTCTCTTTTCATTCTATCAACTAATATTTCTAAATGTAATTCGCCCATACCCTTAATAATAGTTTGTCCACTCTCATGATCAGTTGTAACTCTAAAACTAGGATCTTCTTGAGCTAATCTTGCAAGTGCTTGACCCATTTTTTCATGATCTGCTTTTGTTTTTGGTTCAACAGCGACCTCTATTACTGGATCAGGAAAATCCATCTTTTCAAGAACTATAGGCTTATTTGAATCACATAAAGTTTCTCCTGTAGTAACATCCTTCAATCCAACAAGTGCAACAATATCTCCAGCATTAGCTGTTTTTATTTCTTCCCTGTTGTTAGCATGCATCAAAAGCATTCTGCCTATATTTTCTTTCTTTCCTGAATTAGAATTCAAAACTGAGTCTTTGGTATTTATGGTTCCAGAATAAATTCTTGTAAATGTAAGGCTTCCCACAAAAGGATCTGTCATTATTTTAAAAGCTAAAGCACTAAAGGGTTCGTTATCTTCACATTTTCTAGTAAGTTCAATTTTATCGTCTTTAACATCAACGCCTTTTACATTACTTACATCTGTTGGTGATGGCATATAATCAATCACAGCATCAAGTAGAGGTTGAACTCCTTTGTTTTTAAATGCAGAACCTGTTAAAACCGGAACAAACGAACCTTTAATAGTTCCTGTTCTAATACATTTTTTTAACTCATCTAAAGAGGGTTCTTTTCCTTCTAAATAATTTTCCATTATAGTATCATCTTCTTCTACAGCTTTTTCAATTAACTTTTCTCTATATTCTGCAGCTTGATCTTTTAAATCATCAGGAATATCAACAATATCAAACTTTGCGCCTAAGCTTTCGTCTTGCCAAATAACAGCATTATTAGAAACAAGGTCTACAACGCCTTTAAGATTATTTTCAATACCTATAGGAAGTTGAGTAACAAGAGGATATGATCCAAGTCTTTCAGTAATCATATCAACACACATGAAAAAGTTAGCACCTGTTCTATCTAATTTATTTATAAAACACATTCTTGGTACATTATATTTATCTGCTTGCCTCCATACAGTCTCAGATTGTGGCTCAACACCAGCAACACCATCAAAAACTGCAACAGCTCCATCCAATACTTTGAGTGATCTCTCTACTTCAATAGTAAAATCAACATGACCAGGAGTATCAATAATGTTAATTCTATGATCATTCCAAAAACAAGTAGTAGCAGCGGATGTTATTGTGATTCCTCTCTCTTGTTCTTGTTCCATCCAATCCATGGTGGCTGCTCCATCATGAACTTCTCCTATTTTATGAGACTTACCAGTGTAATATAATATTCTTTCAGTAGTAGTTGTTTTACCGGCATCAATATGAGCCATTATACCAATATTTCTATATTTAGATAAAGGATGAGTTCTTGACATTGTTACCACCTAAAGTGAGAGAAAGCTCTATTAGCTTCAGCCATTTTATGAGTTTCTTCTCTTTTCTTTACTGCATTACCTTTATTATTAAATGCATCTAAAATTTCATTTGCAACTCTTTCCCTCATAGTTTTTTCATTTCTTTTGGATGCTGAGTCAACAATCCATTTCATTGCTAAAGTCTGAGCTCTTTTGGGTCTAACTTCCATTGGTACTTGGTATGTTGCGCCACCTACCCTTCTTGATCTAACTTCAAGAGTAGGTTTTACATTATTTAAAGCTTCATGAAAAAAATCAATTGGACTTTTATCAGTTTTTTTTGAAACTATGTCAAAGGCACCATAAACTATTTTTTCAGATACAGATTTCTTTCCATCATCCATTATTCGATTCATAAATTTTGCAAGAACTAAATCTTTATATTTGTGATCAGGTAATATAGTTCTTTTTTCTGCTGCTCTTCTTCTAGACATATTTATTTAGGTCTTTTTGCGCCGTATAAAGATCTTCTTTGTTTTCTTGATGAAACACCTTGAGTATCAAGGGTTCCTCTTAAAATATGATATCGAACACCTGGAAGATCTTTTACTCTTCCTCCTCTAATTAGCACCACAGAGTGCTCTTGAAGATTATGTCCTTCTCCAGGAATATACGCAGAAACTTCTTGTCCATTTGTTAGTTTAACTCTAGCAACTTTTCTTAATGCTGAATTCGGTTTTTTAGGGGTTGTAGTGTAAACTCTTGTACATACTCCTCTTTTTTGAGGACTTTGATCTAAAGCCGGAACTTTATTTCTTTTTTTTACGGTGGTTCTACCTTTTCGAACCAATTGATTTATAGTTGGCATTTTATCCTCAGTTAAGTGTTTGGAGTTTAACTCCACGACCTTTAACAAATCGTAGCGGGTCTTTATAAATTGATACAAAGAAAGTCAAGAAAATATACTAATTATTCAATATTTTCTTGGTTTTGTGTCTGGTTTTGTGTCTGATTTTGTTCGATTATTTCTTTATCTCTTTTGTATGCTATATTTTCATACTCAGTGGTAGTTCTTCCAGTTCCAGCTGGTATTAATCTTCCAACAATTACATTTTCCTTAAGACCTTTTAGTGTATCAACTTTTCCAAGTGTTGCAGCGTCTGTTAAAACTTTTGTGGTTTCTTGAAATGATGCTGCAGAAATAAATGAATTAGTTTGTAGACTAGCTTTTGTAATACCTAAAAGAACAGGCTCATATTCTATAGCTTTTTTTCCTTCAGCTTCTAACATTTTGTTTAATTTTACAAGGTCTCTTCTTTGAATTTGTTCACCTGCTATTAGATTAGAGTCTCCTGGCTCTTTGATTAATACTTTTTGAAGCATCTGCCTTGCTATAGTTTCTATGTGCTTATCATTTATGTAAACACCTTGAAGCTTATAAACTGATTGAACTTCTCTAACAAGATATCTTGCTAACTCCTCTACACCTAATATTCTTAATATATCATGTGGCACTGGTGTTCCCTCAACTAAAATATCCCCTCTTTTTACAAAATCACCTTCTTGAACATTTAAATACTTTGCTCTAGGAATTAATAGTTCAAAACTTTCTGATTCATCAAGACTGGTTATAATAACTCTTCTTTTATTTTTATAATCTTTTCCGAATGATATTTTTCCATCGATCTCTGACATTATAGCTGGGTCTTTTGGTTTTCTTGCTTCAAATAATTCAGCTACTCTTGGAAGTCCTCCTGTAATATCTTTAGTCTTAGATGACTCTTTAGGAATTCTAGCAAGCACTTGACCTGCTGAAACCTCTTGTCCATCTTCAACGCTGATAATTGTATCTATAGACATTGGATGATTCGCCAAATTTAAATCATCACTAGCTTCATGCGAAAGTGACTCTTGAATATTTATCGCTGGTTTAAAGTTTTTACTTTTTTGATTTTGACTCCAGTCAATAACTATTTTACTAGAAATTCCCGTAGTATCGTCAATTGACTCTCTAAAAGAAATACCTTGTTTGAGATCAATGTATTTGGCAAAACCTTTTTTTTCAGCAATTATTGGAAGTGTATAAGGATCCCATTCAGCTAAAGTTGTATTAGATTTTATTGATTGACCTTCTTCAACTAAAAGCCTGGAGCCAAAAGGAATGTTTGATACAAATTTTTCTTCTTTATTATAAATTATTTTTATTTTAGCATTTCTACTTAAAATTATTTTATTATTAAATTTATCTTCTATTGTTTTGGCGTTTTCAAATTTTACCTCACCATCAATTGGGGTAATCGAACTTGACTGTTCAACTGATGAACTAGCGGCCCCACCTATGTGAAATGTTCTCATAGTAAGCTGTGTACCTGGTTCTCCAATCGATTGAGCAGCTATAATACCAACTGCCTCACCAATATTTACAGAGGTTCCTCTGGCTAGATCTCTACCATAACATTTGGCACATATACCATCTTCAGTTTCACAAGTAAGAACTGATCTAATTTTTAGTGATCTTAAACCTAAATTAGTGATATTTTCCAGGTGTTGTTCAGTAATAATTTCACCTGCATTAACTAATATTTTTTTATTTTCATCAACAATATCATCAACTGGAGTTCTTCCAAGAATTCTATCTGATAGTGGAGAAGTTATATTTCCAGACTCAATGATTTCTTCAACAACAACTCCATTCTTAGTCTTACAATCATCTTCTCTAATAACTGCATCTTGAGCTACATCTACTAGTCTTCTAGTTAAGTAACCGCTACTTGCTGTTTTTAATGCTGTATCAGCCAATCCTTTTCTAGCGCCATGAGTTGATGTAAAATACTCTAATACTGATAAACCTTCCTTGAAATTTGACTTAATAGGATTTTCAATAATTTCTCCAGATGGTTTAGCCATCAAACCCCTCATACCTGATAACTGCTTAAGCTGAGCAGCTGAACCTCTTGCACCTGAATGAGCCATCATATAAACAGAATTAATCGGCTGATCATCTGTTGGATTAGATATAACTTCTAACATTTTATCCGCTACTTTATTTGTACATTCTGACCAAGCATCAACTACTTTATTATATTTTTCTCCTTGTGTTATTAATCCATCTTGATACTGATTTTCATACTCTTGAACTTTTATTTGTGTTTCATCAAGTAAAGTTTGTTTATCGCTTGGAATAATTAAATCATCTTTACCAAATGATATACCTGCAATAGCTGCATATTTAAATCCTGTTTTCATAATATTATCAGCAAAAAGAACTGTCTCTTTTTGCCCACAGAATCTGTATACGTAATCAATAATATTACTAACCTCTTTTTTTGTAAGTATTTTATTAACCATATCAAATTTGATGTTTTCATTAACTGGAAGTGCACTTCCCAAAATCATTCTACCTGGTGATGTCTTAACAATTTTAAAGTTACCTTCAAAATCTTTTATCCTTGCAGATATTTTCGTATGAAGTGTTATATCTTTATTTTCAAGTGCTTTGATAATTTCATTAAGATTAGCAAAACTTCTTCCTTCTCCTATTTGGTTATCTCTTAATATAGACAAATAGTAGATACCCAGGACAATATCTTGAGATGGTACTATGATTGGTTTTCCACTAGATGGAGATAATATATTATTTGTGCTCATCATTAAAACTCTAGCTTCAAGTTGAGCTTCTAAAGATAAAGGAACGTGAACAGCCATCTGATCTCCATCAAAATCAGCATTAAAGGCTGTACAGACAAGAGGGTGAAGTTGAATTGATTTACCTTCTATTAATATTGGTTCAAAAGCCTGTATACCTAGTCTATGAAGTGTTGGAGCTCTGTTAAGCAATATTGGATGTTCCCTAATAACATCTTCAAGTATATCCCAAACTCTTGGGTCCTCTTTTTCAACTAATTTTTTTGCAGCTTTTATAGTATTAGCCCAACCATAAATGTCGAGTTTATGAAAAATAAAAGGCTTAAACAATTCAAGAGCCATTTTTTTTGGAATACCACATTGATGAAGTTTTAGATTTGGACCAACAACAATTACTGATCTACCTGAATAATCAACTCTTTTACCTAATAAATTTTGTCTAAATCTCCCTTGTTTTCCTTTGAGCATGTCAGAAAGCGATTTTAAAGGTCTCTTATTTGTTGAAGTTATTACTCGACCTCTTCTACCGTTATCAAATAAAGCATCAACTGACTCTTGAAGCATTCTTTTTTCGTTTCTAATAATTATATCAGGTGCTCTGAGATCTATTAGTCTTTTAAGTCTATTATTTCTATTGATAACCCTTCTATATAAGTCATTAAGATCACTGGTAGCAAATCTCCCTCCATCTAGAGGGACTAATGGCCTTAATTCAGGGGGTATAACTGGAAGAACTCTTAAAATCATCCATTCCGGTTTATTCTTTGAAGTTATAAATGATTCAATTAACTTTAATCTTTTAGTAATCTTGGTTTTTTTTAGTTCTGATTTTGTCTCCGATAAATCAACTTTTAATTGTTTATAATCAGACTCTAAATCAATGTTGAGAAGCATTTGTTCAATTGCTTCCGCTCCTATAGCAGCACTAAATGAATCTTCACCGTATTCATCTTGATAATCAATATATTGTTCTTCAGATATGATTTCACCTTTTTTAAGGTCAGTTAATCCTGGTTCAACAACAATAAACTGTTCAAAGTATAAAACTTTCTCTAAACTTTTGATTGTCATATCTAGTAATGTAGCTATCCTACTTGGTAATGATTTCATAAACCAAATATGTGAAACTGGAGCAGCAAGTTCAATGTGGCCCATTCTGTCTCTTCTAACCTTCGATAAAGTTACTTCAACACCACATTTCTCACAAATTATTCCTCTAAACTTCATTCTTTTGTATTTACCACACAAACATTCATAGTCCTTTACAGGTCCGAAAATTCTAGAGCAAAAAAGACCATCTTTTTCTGGCTTAAATGTTCTATAGTTTATTGTTTCAGGCTTTTTAATTTCTCCAAATGACCATGACCTAATATCTTCAGGGCTTGCAATTGCAATTTTAAGACTATTAAAGTTTTGTACGCCTAAGTTTTGATTAAAAATATTTGTAAGTTCTTTATTCATTATTACCTATTAAGTTAGTTAAATTATTCTCTTTTAAATTTTCTTTAAATTCTAAGTTAAGACCTAGAGATCTTAATTCTTTTACCATAACATTAAATGACTCAGGAGTTCCAGACTCAAAATTATTATCCCCTTTTACAATAGATTCATATACTTTTGTTCTTCCTGCCACATCATCTGATTTTATAGTCAAAATTTCCTGCAATGTATAGGCGGCACCATATGCTTCTAAAGCCCATACTTCCATTTCTCCAAATCTTTGACCTCCAAACTGAGCTTTTCCACCTAATGGTTGCTGTGTTACAAGACTATAAGGACCAATTGATCTTGCATGAATTTTTTCATCGACTAAATGATGCAATTTCAACATATACATATAACCTACAGTTACTGGTCTTTCAAATTTTTGTCCTGTAATTCCATCGTATAGTATTTCCTGACCTGTTGAAGAAACACCAGATTTTTCTAATAAATTTGAAATATCCTTTTCTTTGGCTCCATCAAAAACAGGAGTTGCAAAAGGCACACCATCTTTTAAGTTATCAGATAATTCCAAAATTTCATCATCATTCATTTTATTAATAATTTTTTGATGATTATCATAATCATAAATGTCTAAAAGTTTATTTTTTAAATCTTTAGTCTGACCTTCTTTTTGCATTTTATCAATCATTTGAGTAACTTGTCTTCCCATAGATGCGGAAGCCCAACCAAGATGTGTTTCTAGTATTTGACCAATATTCATTCTGCTAGGTACACCTAAAGGATTCAATACTATGTCAACAGGCGTTCCATCTTCTAAATAAGGCATATCTTCAACAGGACAAATTTTTGAAATTACTCCCTTATTACCATGTCTTCCAGCCATTTTATCTCCAGGTTGGAGTTTTCTCTTAACTGCAATAAAGACTTTTATCAGCTTTAATACACCAGGCAGTAATTCATCGCCACTTTGAATCTTATCAATTTTATTTTCAAATTTTTGATTAATATTACCAAGTTGATTTTCATAGTTTTTTACTAAGGCTTCTATTTGTGTATTTGTTTTTTCTTCAGATATATTAAGTTTTAATAAATCATTTAAGCTTAAACTTTCTAAATCATCATAAGATAAATTAGAATTCTTTTTAAATTTATCATTACCTGCTAAAAAAGTTTTTCCACTTAAAAGTTCACGTAAATGATTTCCAAAACTTTTTTCAAGTATTTTAAGCTCATCATCTCTATCCCTAGCAACCATCTCTATTTGATGATTTTCAATACTTATAGCTCTTTCATCTTTTTCTATACCCCTTCTTGAAAAAACTCTAATCTCTACAATTGTACCTTTAACTCCTGGAGGCACTCTAAGACTAGTATCCTTTACATCTGCAGCTTTTTCACCAAAAATTGCTCTTAAAAGTTTTTCTTCAGGAGTCATGGGGGACTCACCTTTTGGCGTAACTTTACCAACTAAAATATCACCTGATGATACCTCAGCTCCTATGTAAACTATACCGGTTTCATCAAGGTTAATTAACATTTCTTCACTAGCATTAGGTATATCTCTTGTAATTTCTTCAGGACCAAGTTTGGTATCTCTTGACATAACTTCAAATTCCTCAACATGAATTGATGTGAATACATCTTCCTGTACTACTTTTTCAGATATTAATATTGAGTCCTCAAAATTATATCCGTTCCAAGGCATAAATGCTGCTAATACGTTCCTTCCTAATGCAAGTTCACCTAAGTCAGTTGCAGGTCCATCTGCAATAACTTGATTTTTTTGAATTTTATCTCCGACATTAACTAATGGTCTTTGACTTATACAAGTATTTTGATTTGATCTTTGAAATTTTAAAAGATTATAAATGTCTATTTTGTTAAGTGATGGATCATTTTTATCAGTAACTCTTATTACTATTCTATTTGCATCAAGTTGATCAACGATACCCTCTCTTTTTGCTACAACAGTAGATCCACTATCTTTAGCAACTGTATATTCCATGCCTGTACCGACAAGTGGTGCTTTTGGTTTAATAAGAGGTACCGCCTGTCTCATCATATTTGAACCCATCAATGCTCTATTTGCATCATCATTTTCTAAGAATGGAATTAATGAAGATGCAACTGAAACAAGTTGTTGAGGTGAAACATCCATTAAATCAATTGAGTCAGTATTAGCATTTATAAATTCTCCATTTTTTCTACAACTTACAATTTCATTTTGAAACTTTCCTTTAGAGTCAATTTCTGCATTTGCTTGAGCTATAACAAAATCTTCCTCATCAATAGCGCTTAAATAAATTACTTTATCAGATACTTTGCCATTACTGACTATTCGATATGGAGTTTCAATGAAACCATATTTATTAATTCTTGAATAGGAAGCTAAGCTATTAATTAAACCAATATTTGCTCCCTCTGGAGTTTCTATAGGGCATATTCTTCCATAATGAGTTTGATGAACATCTCTCACTTCAAATCCTGCTCTTTCCCTATTTAATCCACCAGGACCTAAAGCCGATACTCTTCTTTTATGAGTTATTTCACTTAAAGGATTAGTTTGATCCATAAATTGGCTTAATTGGCTAAGACCAAAAAATTCTTTAATTGAAGCAACTACTGGTTTAGCATTAATAATATCCTGAGGCATAATATTATCAACCTCTAAAGAGCTCAATCTTTCTTTTATGGCTCTATCCATTTTTAATAAACCAATTCTATATTGATTTTCTAATAGCTCTCCAACAGATCTTACCCTTCTGTTTGCTAAATGATCAATATCATCTATTTCACCTTTGCCATCAATTAAATTGTGCATATGTTTAACTACATCAATTATATCGCTTTTATCTAAAACTCTCTGATCAATTGAGGTATCTTTTTTAAATTTAGCTGTAATTTTTAATCTACCTACTGAAGATAAATCATATCTATCAACATTAAAAAAAAGATTATTAAATAATGTTTCAGCTGTTTCTATAGTTGGTGGCTCACCTGGTCTTAAAATTTTGAAAACTTCAAATAGAGCTTCTTCTCTTGATCTGGCTTTGTCTAACTGAAGAGTGCTTCTAATATATGAACCAATTTCTATATTATCTGATTTTATTATATCAATTTTATTTAATTTAGATTCACTTAGAAATTCTAAAAAAACTTCGTCAATTTCAAATCCAGCTTCAAAGAATATTTTACCAGTTTTTTCATCAATAATATCTGAGGCAACATAATGTCCAATTAGAGATTCGTTACTAATTGTAAGATTAGAAATATTTTTTTTCTTTAAATCATTTATTAATTTTTGATTTACTTTTGTGCCTTTGGAGATTAATATTTTACCATTATTAGAATCTAAAATATCATAATTTAAAATCTTTGCTTTAAAAAATTTTAAGTCTTCTTTGAATTGCCAACCGTAATCATTTTTTTTATATGCAACATTATCATAAAAAATTTTTAAAATTTCCTCTCCAGTCATTCCTAAAATTTTTTTTGAGTCTGGCTCTATTTTGTTTTGTTCACATTCTTTAATATATTGTTCAGAACGACTACTTAACAAACATTTTAATAAAGTAGTTACAGGAAATTTTCTTTTTCTATCGATTCTTGCATGAATATTGTTTTTAGCATCATGCTCAAAATCTAACCATGATCCTCTATAAGGTATAATTCTAGCATTAAATAAATATTTACCACTGGTATGCGTTTTTCCAAAATCATGATCAAAGAAAACTCCAGGTGATCTATGCATTTGACTGACAACAACTCTTTCGGTACCATTAACAACAAAAGTTGCATTCCTTGTCATTAATGGAATATCTCCCATATAAACTTCTTGTTCTTTAATATCTCGAACAGATTTTGTACCTGCTATTTCGTCTATATCCCAAATTATTAATCTAAAATTTACGAGTAATGGAGCCCCATATGTCATTCCTCTTTGAGAACATTCTTCAACATCATACTTTGGTATACCTAAATTATAACTTACATAGTCAACTGTAGCTCTTTCTGTGTAATCATTAATTGGAAAAACAGATTTAAAAATTGCATGCAAACCATTATTATCTCTTTTATCAGGGTCAGTTCTAAGCTGTAAAAAATTATCATAAGATCTTTTTTGAACCTCAACGAGATTAGGCAGTGATGTAACTAGGGGTATTTTGCCAAATGATTTGCGAATTTTTTTTGTATTTATATGATCAAGACTCATTAACGTTCCTTTAGTTAGTAAATTAGACCTCTTAGTTAAGAGGTCTAAAAAAATTATTTTAATTCTACTTTAGCTCCAGCGCCCTCTAAAGCTTTTTTCATTGCTTCGGCATCATCTTTTTTGACACCTTGCTTTAATGGTTTAGGGGCACCTTCGACTAAATCTTTTGCCTCTTTTAGACCTAATCCTGTAATTGTTCTAACTTCCTTGATAACAGCTATTTTATTTGAACCTGATTCTGCAAGAACAACATCAAATTCTGTTTTTTCTTCTTCCGCTGACTCACCAGCGCCTGCAGCTGGTGCTGCTGCTACAGCAACTGGTGCTGCTGCAGAAACTCCCCATTTATCTTCAAGCAGTTTACTTAATTCAGCTGCTTCAAGTACGGTTAAGGAAGATAAATCTTCAACGATTTTGTTTAAATCTGCCATTTAATTACTCCTTATTAACCTAGTTCGACTCTTGAGAATTGCTACTTTTTCCACTTATTAATCTTGCAATTTGTGCGCCTGGTTCAATTGCTATGGAAGCAAGTTTTTGAGCTGGTGCAGAAATAAGACCAATGAGTTTACCTCTCAACTCATCAAGTGAAGGAAGTTTAGCAAGAAAATCAATTTTTTCCTTATCAATTTTTTCACCATTATAACCTCCCCCAATAATTTTAAAATTTTCAAATTTTTTTTCAAAAGACACAGCAACCTTGGCAGGAGCTACAGGATCTGTAGAATAAGCAAGAGCTGTTGGTCCTGATAATAAATCTGAAATATCTTTAAATTGAGTATCAGCAATAGCAAGTTTAGTGAGTCTGTTCTTAGTTACTTTAAATTTCGCTCCATTAGCTCTCATTTCTTTTCTAAGACTTTCAGATTCATTAACTGTAAGGCCAGAATAATGAGTAACTATAACTGAAGAAGAATTCAAGAGATCTTCTTTTAGATCATTAACGAAATCTTTTTTTTCAGAACGTTTCACGTCAACCTCGGTTTTAAATTAGATTTTTTCAAATCTAATGTTAGCTAAAATTAATCTGCCCACCAGATTAACTTTAAGCCTGTCAAGAAGCAAATTAATAACTCGCTTCAGTCTATGCAGGAAATTAAGCATAATGCTCCTGCAGTCTTTGACAGGTGATGATCAAAGATCATCAATTGGACTCATTAACGAAGGCTAGCCTGGTTAATCTGAAGTCCAATTCCCATAGTTGAAGCTATGGTAACTTTTTTAATAAAAGAACCCTTCACAGCGTCAGGTTTACTTTTAACTATTGAAGAATATAAAGTTTTTAAATTTTCTAAAATATCTTCTTCTTTAAAATCTAATTTTCCTATTCCAGCATGAACTATTCCAGCCTTATCGTTCTTAAATTTAACTTGGCCAGATTTTGCATCCTTTACTGCTTTTGCAATATCGTTTGTGACAGTTCCTAACTTTGGATTTGGCATAAGACCTCTAGGTCCAAGAATTTTTGCAACTTTTCCTAATGCAGGCATCATATCTGGAGAAGCAATCAGTACATCAAATTCAATTTTGTTTGATGAAATATTTTCAACTATTTCTTTTTCACCAACAAGATCAGCTCCATTTTCTCTAGCTTCACTTTGTTTGTTTTCACCAGTGATAACAGCCAAAATTATTTTTTTACCTGTTCCTTTGGGAAGGTTGGTGATGCCTTTAATATTTTGATCTGTTTTATTGCTATCAATACCTAGGTTAATTGATACATCAATTGTTTCATTAAATTTTACGTATGATTTTTCTTTTAAAATCTTAATAGCTTCTATGGGCTCATATGTTTTTTTAATATCGAGATTTTCAATCATATTCTTTCTTTTTTTTGAAATATTCATTACTTTATAACCTCCATACCCATTGAAACTGCTGAACCTTTAACCATGTTGACAGCACCGTTTAAATCAATTGCATTGAGATCTGCCATTTTTTCTTTTGCAATTTTTTCCACATCTGACATCGATACTTTTCCAACTAGAGATCTACCTGGTGTTGAGTTACCTTTTTTTATTTTTGCAGCTTTTTTTAAATAATAACTAACTGGAGGAAGTTTGGTTACAAAATCAAAACTTCTATCTTTGTACGCAGTTATTATAACTGGAATTGGAGCACCTTTTTCAACATCTTTTGTTTTTTCATTAAATGCCTTACAAAAATCCATTATGTTTAATCCTCTTTGACCCAAAGCTGGTCCTACTGGTGGTGATGGATTAGCTCCTCCCGCTGGTATTTGTAATTTGATCAATCCTAAAACTTCTTTAGCCATAAAATTTATACTTTCTCAACTTGTGAATAATCTAGATCTACTGGAGTAGATCTTCCAAATATTGAAACAGCAACTCTAAGTCTAGCTTTTTCTTCATCAATTTGCTCTACTTCACCATTAAAAGATGCAAATGGCCCATCAATAACTTTTACTTGTTCACCAACATCATACATTATTGCAGGTCTAGATCTTTCAACTCCATCAACTACTTGCTGAGAAATTCGTTTAGCTTCAGCATTGCTAATTGGAACTGGTTTACCTTTATTACCTAAAAAACCACTTAATTTTGGTGTCGTCTTAATTATATGCCAAGTATCATCATTTAAATTCATTTTAATTAATATGTAGCCAGGAAAAATCTTTCTTTCAGTATTTACTCTTACACCTCTTTTTACTTCTACTATATTCTGAGTAGGTACTGAAATATCCTCAATATGATCTTGAATACCCAATTTATTTGCTTGATCAATAATGCTATCAGCAACTTTTTTTTCATAACCTGAATAGGCATGAAGAACATACCATCTAGTATTTTGAGTCATATTAAAAGCCCGATCCTATTTCAATAATTTTTTTTATAGAAAAAGACCAAATCTGATCAGTTAACAAAAAAAATAAGGAAAACAAAATAATAAGAAGTATTACAATTGCAGATGACATAAATGTATCTCTTCTTTGTGGCCAAGTAACTTTTTGTAATTCTTGCCTTACCTGTCTGACAAAGAGAGCAGGTGATGTTTTTTTCTTTTCTATATTCATAACTTCATCTTATATTTGGCAGGAGTGGCAGGACTTGAACCCGCAGCCCCCGGTTTTGGAGACCGGTGCTCTACCAGTTGAGCTACACTCCTATTTAAAAGTACTTTCAACTGATAGAGCAGTCTCTAAAACTATTCAATAATTTCAGCAACAACTCCAGCACCAACAGTTCTACCGCCTTCTCTAATTGCAAATTTCAAACCTTTGTCCATTGCAATTGGTGCCAATAAAGTTACTTCCATAGTTATATTATCTCCTGGCATAACCATTTCAGTTCCTTCAGGAAGTTTAATTGTTCCTGTCACATCAGTTGTTCTAAAATAAAACTGAGGCCTATAATTTGAGAAGAATGGTGTGTGTCTTCCACCCTCTTCTTTTTTAAGAACATATGCTTCGGCTTTAAATTTTGTATGAGGTTTTATTGATCCAGGAACAGCTAAAACCTGACCTCTTTCAACTTCTTCTCTTTTTGTGCCTCGAAGGAGAACACCTACATTATCTCCAGCTTCACCAGAGTCGAGAAGTTTTCTAAACATTTCAACACCAGTACAAGTAGTTTTTTGAGCTTCTCTGATACCAAGAATTTCAATTTCTTCACCGACTTTTACTATACCTTGCTCAATTCTTCCAGTTACAACTGTTCCTCTTCCAGATATTGAAAAAACGTCCTCAACAGGCATCAAAAAAGGTTTATCTTTCGGTCTATCAGGTTGTGGTATGTGTTCATCAACAGCTTTCATTAACTCCATTATTGAGTTTTTGCCAATTTCGTCATCACGACCTTCAACAGCAGCAAGAGCAGAGCCTTTAATGATAGGGGTAGTATCACCAGGAAACTCATATGAAGTTAACAACTCTCTTACTTCCATTTCTACTAAATCAATTAATTCTTTGTCATCTACTTGATCAACTTTGTTCATATAAACTACCAGTGCTGGAACACCGACTTGTCTTGCAAGAAGAATATGCTCTCTTGTTTGAGGCATAGGACCATCAGCGGCATTAACAACAAGTATAGCTCCATCCATTTGTGCTGCACCAGTAATCATGTTTTTTACATAGTCAGCGTGACCTGGACAGTCTACGTGCGCGTAATGTCTGTTATCTGTTTCATATTCAACATGAGCCGTTGAAATAGTAATTCCACGTTCTTTTTCTTCAGGTGCTTTATCAATCTGATCATAAGCAGTGAATTCTGCTCCTCCTGATTCAGCTAAAACTTTAGTTATAGCTGCAGTTAATGTAGTTTTACCATGATCCACGTGTCCAACAGTACCTATGTTGCAATGTGGTTTGTTTCTCTCGAATTTTGCTTTTGCCATTTTATTTACCCCAATAAATTTTTTTGTTATGGAGCGGGTGAAGGGAATCGAACCCTCGTAGCCAGCTTGGAAGGCTGGAGCTTTACCACTAAGCTACACCCGCAA
>MDTB01107357.1_pt1 | contig 28988 bp, 24 predicted proteins | sample 811161 | NCBI WGS metagenome assembly MDTB01 (sample SAMN05326650, study PRJNA326480) | marine metagenome | isolation source: seawater | place: Mediterranean Sea | collected 2009
ACCCTAACCGATCGATAGTTCCATACGCTTCAAACCCAAATTGAAAGTCATTTGAGTATTTTTTTAACACCTGAATAGCATACGTAAAATCTATTTTTTCATCTTTCTCTAATCCTCCAAAATGTTTAACAAAACCTGGGTTTACTACATAGCTCCAACTTGCGTTTGCTCCATTGAAAATCGGGCTTAGGACAAAAGAGTCTGCCTCGTCATCTTCGAGAGAATGTTGTATTTCCACTAAAAAACCAATTCCAGATTTAATGCCTTTAGGCGGCATTAAAACGAATACAAATTCAGCTGCAATTTCCTCTAGCTCAAGCGCGTCAAAACTATCGCGTGATGCATGTGAAATATTTTCGCCATCTAAACGAGATTTTTCGAACTCAACTCCAAAGCGATAACGGAGTTTGTGACTTAATCCAACCTCAATCTCAAGCGCATGGCGGTGCTTAGATATCGAGTTGTCATCATAATCATATTTGTTTTCACCATCTTTTTTGAACTTGCGCGAAGGCTCTCCAAAACTATGAGCATTCTGACTTTGAAACTCCCACTCTCCTTTGTCTACCTCTAGATCTTTTACCTCGAATTGATTAATAGCAGGCCCTGCAAAGGCCGAACTCAGATTCAAGAAAAGCACAAAACTGGCAATTTTAGCTAGCACACCAAGATCACCCAGCCCAAAGGCCCCTTCAGATGAAATATTAGTGTTCATTAAAAGGGGTTAATTAGAAAAAAACTTGACAAGCATGTATCCACCTGCTGCAGACAACCCTGTTATAAACATACCCCAAATTAAATCAACGACAACCACTTTTATCGGCCAGTTATTGAGTGTTGCATAATTTGTGATTTCATAGGTTCCATAACACAGACCACCCAATAAAACTCCGTACCCTGCTGCTACCCAGAGGGATTCTGCCCTAAGTCCAGGTAGCACAGCTATTAAAACGATTCCCAAAACGTAGAAAATATAAAAAATGCCCGCAGCCACCATATTCGGGTTGTCCAGAAGCAGGTGTCCCAACTCATTTTTATAAAAGTTTTTTGTTATGTACATCAACCAAACCACGTCTAGCGTAAAAAACACGACTGCTGCCCCAAAATACGCTAAAAGATATTTACTCATACATCCCCTCCAGTGTTCCCCTAAAAATATTTTTGTTCGCTCAACATTTATGGCCAACTAGGTGCATCATGAGTCACAAAAGTAATACTATAATGTCAAATGATGTCATAATTTGAAATAAGTTCATATCAAAGCGGAAAAAAAATTGGCTGAAAATAACATAGCAGTAATTGGCAGTGGAATATCGGGATTGTCAACTGCTTGGTTACTTCAACAAAAACATAAAGTAGTCTTGTATGAGTCAAAATCTCATCTTGGAGGACATACTAATACGGTCGATATAACAATCGACGGAGTCACGTTTCCAGTGGACACAGGTTTTATAGTTTTTAATGACAAAACTTATCCAAGCCTTTTGCAACTTTTCAAAAATTTAAAAATAACAAGAACCAAAAGCGATATGTCTTTTAGTTACAGTAACCCTCAGCAAAATATTTATTGGTCAGGGAAAAACATTAAGAGTCTTTTTGCTCAACCAAAAAACCTTGTTAACCTAAATTTTTGGAGAATGCTCGTCGATATTCTCCGATTCAACTCATTCAAGCAGCAGCTACTCACCGAAAAGAAAAAACCGGGATATACCGTAGAAGATTTTCTTCGTGAGTACGGTTTTAGTCGCAGCTTCCGCGATTGGTACCTTCTTCCCATGGCAGGAGCTATTTGGTCTTGCTCGCCCGAGGAAATAAAGTCTTATTCATTATTATCATTTATAGAGTTTTTCGACAATCATGGACTCTTGCAGGTAACAAATCATCCCCAGTGGTATAGTGTACGGGGCGGAGCTCGAGAGTATGTAAAAAAAATGGAGCCCGAGATCTCGGAGATTGTAAAATCTACGAAGGTCGTTAAAGTCAAAAAATGTAAGAGTGGTATCGATGTTGTTGATGAATCTGGTCAATCGCGTAACTTTTCTCATGTCGTGCTTGCGAGCCATGCGGATCAATCGTTAGCAGTTTTGGATAAACCTTCTCCTCTAGAGCAAAGCATTTTAGGGAAAATTAAATTTGCCAATAACGAGGCAGTGTTACACACTGATGAAAGTTTACTTCCAGAACCGAAAGTACTCCATTCGGCATGGAACTTCTATGCAACCCCCGGCAAGAACAACATGCCAAAAGTATCCGTTAGTTATCTCTTAAATCTCCTACAGGAGCTTCCGACGAAAAGAAAAATCATGTTGACCTTAAATCCCAACAAAAAAATAGCAGATAAATTTGTGCTTGACCGATTCAAGTATTACCATCCTGTCCTAGATGGCGAGGCAAGAAAAGGCCAAATGGAACTCAAAAAAATACAAGGTGTAAATAACATCTGGTACTGCGGGGCTTGGACGGGAAATGGATTTCACGAAAGTGGACTTAAGTCGGCCTTGAAAATCGCCAAACAATTTAATATTTTTATGCCTTAGTCAAATGATAATAATCGCTGTAAACTAGATGACTTTTAGAAAAAAAATACTTTTTGGGCATATCGGACATTCCCGTTTAGCTCCGAAAAAGAACAGTTTCAAATATCGTGCTTTTTTTTTCTCACTACCCCTTTCATCAATTAAACACAAAGAATCCAAATTCTTTTCAATTAACAAATTAAACTTTTTCTCTTTATGGTTTAAAGATTATGGAGATCAGACCGCCGAATCGCCGATTAATTGGGTTCGAAAAATACTCAGCCAACATAGCTTGGAAAACATAAACGGCGAGATTATTCTACAAACGTTACCACGGATAGCTGGTTACTCTTTCAATCCCATTTCTTTTTGGTTCTGCTACGATGAGGGTAAAATGCTAAAAGCCATTGTCTGTGAAGTGCGAAACACCTTCGGTGAAAGACATAGTTACCTATTGACGGAGCCTGACAACGGCGCAATAAGTGACAAAACCTGGTTTATAGCTAACAAGGCTTTTCACGTTTCACCATTTTTCAGTGTTGATGGAACATATCATTTTAGATTCGCCATATCGCCCAAAAGCTGTAATATTACAATCAACTATCTAGTCAATAACCAAATCAAACTTAAGACCTTTATATCAGGAACTTATCAAGAATGGAATGATTGGAACCTAATACACGCAGCACTAGTCTATCCGTTTTTGACAATAAACATCATTTTTAAAATCCATTGGCAAGCCCTTAAATTGTGGGCAAAACGAGTGCGCTACATAAAAAAACCACCACCACCAGATAAGGCAGTCACACGATGATCGGCAAACACCCGTCTAATCAAAAGTATCCCCCGCGCGAAGGGGAAATACTGCTCAGTATGCTATCCAGAATCCAGCGAGGTTCAATTGAAATTTGTCTTCCTAACAAAAACAAAATACTCTTCTCAGGAGCAACTACAGGAATTCACGGGCAAATAACTATAATGAACTGGAAAATGGCCCACATGGTTATAACAAGGGGAGATATTGGGGCCGCCGAAAGCTTTATCGCGGGCTTCTGGGAGACGCCAAATTTGGCGGATTTGCTCACACTAATATCGCTTAATAGAGAATTTTTGGAGGACGCGGTCTATGGGTCGTGGATTGACCTAATCAAATACAAAATTAAAGATGTTTTTCGACGAAATACCAGAAAAGGCGCCAAAAAAAATATCCACGAACATTACGATATCGGAAATAAATTTTATGAGATATGGCTAGACGAAACGATGACATACTCCTCAGCGATTTTTCCGAAAAACACCAATCAAAAAACTTTATCCGAAGCCCAGACCGATAAATATGACCGGATCATCAAAGCTTTGGGTATTCAACAACAAAGTGCTGTTCTGGAAATAGGGTGCGGCTGGGGAGGATTTGCTTTACATTGTGCGAAAGAGCGAGGAGCGCGGTTGGACGCTATCACAATCTCGGATCAGCAGTACCGCTATGCGAAAAACAAGATTTCGAACGAAGGATTAGATCAACAGGTAAATGTTAAATTTTGTGATTACCGTGAATTGAGAGGACAGTACGATTTTATTGTCTCGATCGAAATGTTTGAGGCAGTCGGAGAAAGCTTTTGGCGGCCGTATTTTGAGACTTTGAAACGCAACTTAAAGCCAGGCGGCCGAGCTATTATTCAAACCATAGTGATCAAGGATAATTTGTATCACAAGTATAGAGACACTACAGATTTTATAAGGCAGTACGTATTTCCTGGAGGTGCGCTGCCCTCACCCTCAATTTTTAAAACAAAAGCCAACTTATTGGGACTAGAGATTGCAAGAGAGTTTTCTTTTGGCCATGCATACGCCACCACTATTAAACATTGGATGAAGCGATATTTAAGCAACTTAGATACACTAACTAAAATGGGATTCGACAATAATTTCCATCGCCTCTGGATATTCTATTTGAGTTATTGCCAAGCGGGTTTTAAGGTTGGAGATATAGACGTGGTTCAATTCGAACTGGTCAAACCCTAACAACAAACTCACAGTGCCCTCCTAATATGGCCAATGGAATTAAAGATTTTAATGTGAGGTACGGAGTGCTAGCGTTGCCTATAGCCATGGTAGCTCTACCTATTTACATTTACATACCTAAATTCTACGGACATGAGCTTGGGATACCCATAGAGGTCGTGGGATTGATACTGCTATGTATGAGAATCTTTGACGCAGCACAGGACCCTTTTATTGGCTTTTTGAGTGACAAACAGAGCAGAAAATTTACAAGAAAACGTATAATTCTTATTGGATCTCCATTTCTCATTATTGGCTTTCTGGCTATTTTCAACCCGCTGACGGCATCCTCTAGCGGACACGCAGTTTGGCTGTCTATTTCGCTGATCGTCGTGTATTTTGGGCTAAGTGTTGTCTACATAAATTACCTCGCTATTGGCACTGAATTGGGTCAGAGTTCGCATGAACATACCGAAATTGCTGGCTCTAGAGCATTTTTCGGTGTAACCGGAATTATTCTAGCTCTAATAATTCCCGAAGCTCTTTCTAGCCAATTTAACAGCCAAGCCCAAGGCTTATCAGTTTTTAGTACTGCGTTTTTACCCTTTTTTCTCATCAGTTTACTCATTTTTTCACGAGTTAATTGTCGAACCGCTGTCGTTGCCTCGGAGAAACGACGGGTATTTTCGCAACTAGTTGCGCCTTTTTTAAACACTCGTTTCAAAAAATTACTAATTGTTTTCATATTTAGTGGCTTGGCGAATGCAATCCCAGGGCTCCTGATTTTATTTTTCGTAGAAGATATTTTGCAATCAAAAGAACTGAGCTGGCTTTTTGTTTTGATCTATTTTTTATCAAGTGGACTTGCCATACCACTTTGGACTTACATGGCCAAAAGATTTGGAAAAAAACTAACTTGGCAAATTGGAATGGGGTTAGCGATTTTTTCTTTTTTTTGGGCATTTTTTCTTGAACCCCATCAGACTATTATTTTTGCTCTAATTTGCGTAATTTCGGGAACTGCAAACGGATCAGACCTGACAATTCCTTTCTCTATTCTATCGGATCAAATAAAACAAGATAACAGCAAATTGATTCCTCAAACGAACGCCGGCTACTTCGGAGTCTGGCAATTTGTAGAAAAAACAAACTTAGGAATAGCCGCTGGCCTTTCACTACCAATTTTGGGCTTGTTAAATTATCAACCGGGTGAACTAAATAGCAATAGGGATGCACTTCAATTAATGTATGCTATTGTTCCTTGCGTTCTAAAGTTTTCAGCGATGGTATGTTTAATAGCACTTAAAATCGAAAAAAATAATTATGAAAATTAATCCTTCGTTTTTTCGTCCATTAAATAAACCACTCTCCGACTGGAGTGGCCAAAAAATTTGGATTGTCGGAGGAAGTTCTGGAATAGGTTTAGCTTTTGCCAAAGCCTGTATCAAAAAAGGAGCGAAAGTGGCACTGACCGGAAGAACCCTGGAGCCGATGCGTAATCTTGAAATCAAATATCCCGGAAAGGTTTTTGTAGCAAAAGCCGACGTTACGATACAAAAAGATTTATCAGATGCATACACCCGAATAGCTATGAAGCTTGAATCGATAAATATGCTGGTGTACCTAGCAGCGCTTTACAGCCCTATGGAAAGCTCTGATTTTGACCAAAAAATGAGCGTAGAAACAATAAACGTCAACTTAACTGGTTTTTTAAACACTATCGCGCTTGTCTTGCCCGAATTTAACCTTAAGCGACAAGGACGAATAGTAATCGTTTCAAGTGTTGCAGGATACAGAGGTTTACCCAATTCCTTTGTTTACGGAGCAACCAAGGCTGCTTTGATAAATTTAGCAGAAACCATGTTTTTAGACATGAAAGAAAAAGGTGTAGGGGTGCATCTTGTGAACCCAGGTTTTGTGGAAACCAGACTAACGAGAAAGAATTCCTTTGCCATGCCCATGATTATTCAACCCCACGAAGCAGCGAAACAGATCATAAAAGGAATAGAAATCGGCTCATTTGAAATCCATTTTCCAAAAACATTTACGTTTTTTTTAAAAATGATGAGAATACTACCCTATAAGCTATATTTTTACCTTGTTGAATTTTTCACCAAAAACAACTAAAACCTTATTTTGTCTTTTAGAATATGGCAAAACCAAAAATTATCCTATAAATCATTGTAAAATATGCATTAATCAATATTTTTTTGTTTGGTTTTAATGAGAATAAAATCTGCAAAAACGATTACTCTCTCTAACTAATATAGTTAATTCGATGAATAGTTCTTTTACTTTTCTTTTGAAGTGGCATTAATTTTTTTCATTCTAAGTAATGGTAGGGTGGACTAAAGAGCGTCAATCGCGTAGATAATTGTACAGTTTATTGTTAGAGGTTTAGTGCGAACTTTTTGTCAGTCTGCGTAGTCTCTGCGTTAAAATAGGCAAAACTCGACGACGGTTTATGATGTTGAGGAAAAAAAAGATTGAAATTCGTTATTTTTTGACGACAGCCTTAAAAGGGTGTTGCTGGTAGTTTTCCAAAGAACTATCGCCATAATCGGCGAGATATATAGGGAAACACGAAAAAGGCGCTTAGCACGTTTTATCTCTAGCGCTGTTCCAAGGTTGTAAACTTGAATGATCAATTGTGTAGAAAGCAACTTAATTTCATTAAAATCTTCGTTTTTTTCGCTTTTTTAGTATAATGTAAAGGCTTATAACGTAATATTTTTAACGGTTTTATGCCGAAAGACTAGGGAGTAATTAAAGATATGCAACCAGACATAATTAGCGCGAATTCCACCCCGATAGGAGCAGCACAGCAAAAAGTTCTGCGCAGTACCTACATGATGTTGTCTTTTACGATGGTCCCAACATTCATAGGAGCGATGATTGGCCTCTCAACGACTGGGTTTATCATGCGTCACCCTATAATGAGTTCATTGATAATGATAGCAGCAATTGTTGGTATCCAATTTGCCATTGCAAAAAACCGTAACAACAGTCTCGGAATTGTTTTGTTGCTCACAATGACCTTCATTTTGGGTTGGTGGCTCGGTCCGATTTTAAATGTCGCGCTCTCACTCAGTAACGGTCCTCAGCTCATTGGAATAGCGGCTCTTGGGACTGGTGGAATTTTGATGGTAATGAGCCTGATTGCGACGACAACAAAACGGGATTTTTCGTTTATGGGAAAAGCCCTGTTTGTCGGAATGATTGTGGTGTTCTTACTCATGATCGGAAACATGTTCTTCCAAATACCCGCACTTGCCATGGCTATTTCGGCAATGATTATAGTAGTATTTTCACTATTTATATTGCATGATGTAAGTAGAATTGTTAACGGTGGGGAAACCAACTACATAATGGCTGCGACTGGTGTCTACATCAGTCTCTACAACATTTTTGTGAGTCTACTTCATCTTTTAATGGCATTTGCAGGAAACCGCGAGTAGGCTCTTTAGTTAAGTGAAAACGAGTAAGGCGGAAACCAAGAAAATCCGCCTGACTCAAACTAGGCAGTTTTTTATCTCACAAACATTGCGATAGCCTCAAAGTGGGAAGTGTTTGGAAACATGTTTACAATCCCCACTCCCTTACATTTGTAGCCTTTTACATTTACCAAAACACCAGCATCCCTAGCAAGAGTTGCGCTATTGCATGAAATATAAACTATAACTTTGGGTCCCGTCGGTCTTATTTTAGCCACCAGTTGACTCGCACCGTCCCTCGGAGGATCTATTAAACACTTATCCAACATATTAATTTCTTGAGCGATTTTCGGGTCATCAGAAAATAAATCTGTCACGGCAAAACTCGTGTTAGATGACAACCCATTTTCCCTAGCATTTAAGCTAGCTTGATCAATCAGTGAAGAGTTACTCTCATAGCCTTTTACAAATGCTCCTCTAGCGGCAACCGGAAGAGAAAAATTACCCAAGCCGCAAAAATAATCACCAATAATTTCCCCAGGTTTTGGTTGTAGCAAAGAAATGGCACGTCGTACTAATACTCGATTAATTTCAAAATTTACCTGAGTAAAGTGAGTCGGTAGAAATTTTATATTTAAATTAAATTCAGGTAAAAAATAAGATAAAGACGGATTATTTTTTTTGGGATAATATAAAAAAATACTTTCAATACCGGCAGGCTGTAAAAAAATCTGGATCTTATAAATATTAGCAAATTCCTTTAATTTTAATTTGTCGTCAACAGAAAGCTCATCCATCACTCGAAAAATTAAACCAGTACTACTCTCAGAATCGGCGAACTCTATTTGCGGTATCTTGTTGCGTATGGACAAATTAAAAATTAACTGTCTCAAAGGATCTATAAGCAGTGACATTTTTTTTGGTAAAACATTACAGCTACTCATGTCGGTGACAAAACTACTTTTTTTCTCTCGGAATCCAACTAAAACATCATTTTTTTTTTGGACAAACCTGGCAGATAATCTGGCACGTCGCCTGTAAGCCCACTGCTTTCCATGTATCGGCGCGAAAATTATTCCCGGTTTTGTTTTACCTATGCGAGCAAAATTATCCTCCAGAACCCTCTGTTTCGCTGAAACCTGAGTTCCAATGTCCATATGCTGCATACTACACCCTCCGCATCTACCGAAGTACTCACATTGTGGAACTACTCTGTGAGGGGAGGACTTAAGTAAAGTTGAGACTTTGGCATTATTGAAAGACAGTTTTTTCTTACTGATATCACACTCTACAAACTCTCCAGTAATAGCGTCCTCTACAAAGGTTACTTTACCGTCAATCTTGGCTACCCCTCTACCTTGAATATCAACGCTATCAATAATCGTACGTGACACATTAGATCCTTAGGATTTACTGTTCTCCACTAACCATTGCACATATTTATCAATACCAGACTCTAAGTCTAAAAACGGAAGATCATAACCAATTTCCGTCAATTTACTTGTATCAGCCTCTGTGAAATTTTGATATTTATCTAACAAATCATCAGGAAATGGAATATATTTCAGGATTTTCTTCTGCAATATCTCCTCGAGGCTTAAATTCTCCTCACCGTCACGCTTACGGCATGCATTTATCGTTGCCACTGCTAATGAGTTGAAAGATCTGGCGGTACCAGTACCGCAATTAAAAATTCCCGATTTATCCTGATTTTCTAAGAACCATAAATTCAAAGCGACTGCGTCAATAACTGAAACAAAATCTCGCTCTTGTTCTCCATTACGGTATCCTCCACTTCCCTGGAAAAGGTTAACTTGACCAAATTTTGTGTATTGGTTAAATAAATGGTAACCGACAGAAGCCATATTATCTTTGTGGGACTCCCGAGGACCATAGACGTTAAAGTAACGAAGACCAACAACTTGCGCGGTGTTATCTTCCCATCTTCGGCGAACAAGTTGGTCAAAAAGGAATTTTGAGTACCCGTAAACATTTATTGGCATTTCACATTTCCGTGACTCTGAAAATTCGTTGGAACCTCCGTATACGGCTGCAGACGAGGCGTAAATTAGTGGCACTGCCTCTTGTTGGCAATAGGCAAGAATATCACTGGAGTACCTATAATTATTATCCATAACATAACCACCATCAGTTTCCATGGTATTAGAACATGCTCCTTGGTGAAGGATAGCTGAGATTTCGCCGTCAAACGAACCTGCACTCAGAGCTAACCGAAACTCATCCTTCGGAAAATAATCCGCAATATCACAATCAACTAGATTTAAAAATTTCCGTGGATCAGTCAAATTATCCACTGCTAAAATATTTGAAATTCCTTTTTCATTTAGTGCTTTTACTATGTTAGACCCAATCAAACCGGCCGCCCCTGTTACCACTATGTTCATGACTGTTTCCTCAAGTTAAATTAATAACCTAAAATTTTCGATCGCCAAACAATTCATCTGAGCTAACGACCGCTGTTCCCAATTTAGCGACAACTAAACCCGCCGCTTTATTCGCCCAGCTGACGGAATCTTGTAACGACTCGCCTGCTGCGAGCATCACTCCCAAAACAGCAATTACTGTGTCACCTGCACCACTTACGTCATATACCTCTTGCGCTAACGCTGGAACATGAAACTCTCCGTCCTTATTATCAAATAGGGTCATTCCTTTTTCGCTAAGCGTTAATAAAAGTGAATCTATCCCGTTTACCTTACATACTTCACTCACTTTTTTTTGTAAAAACACATCATCCTCTTTAATTCCTGTCGCTTTAAATAATTCATCTCGATTAGGAGTTATAATTTTTGCCCCCTTGTATCTGCTGAAATCATCACCTTTAGGATCTACCACAACCGGTATCCCGAGAGAGTTGGCGATTTGAATCATTTTCTTAATATGTTTAAGCCCCCCCTTGCCATAATCTGACAATATCACAACGTCACAATCTTTTACTACGCTTTCAAATTCTCTCATTGAAGCTGCTAAAACCTCTCCTTTTGGCTCTTCTTCAAAATCTAACCGTATAAGTTGCTGCTGCCTTCCAACAATCCTAATTTTAATTGTCGTAATTAAGTTTGGATCCTCTTTGATTCTATTTTCAATACCATCAGAGTCCAGCAAAACCTTCATACTATTTGCCGCCTCGTCTGTACCCAATACAGAAACTAAAACACTCTTAACACCAACAGAGGCCACATTCCGTGCCACATTAGCAGCACCACCCAAGCGCTCTTCTATACGATCAATTTTTACCACCGGCACAGGCGCCTCTGGAGATATTCGATTAACATCACCGAACCAGTAGCGGTCCAGCATCACGTCTCCCGCAACAAGAACTTTTAATGAATTTAATGATTTCACTATTCTTCTCTATATTTATACTCGAATAAATAAAAAAAACTAACCGATCTCACTATTTATTTTATCAATAATTTCCATAGGGTTGCTAGATTGAGTAATTGACCTACCAATGACTAAAAAGCTCGCCCCTTCTCTAATCGCGTTAATAGGATTCGCAACCCTTTTTTGCTCATTCAGCGAATCTCCGGGGAGCCTAATGCCCGGTGTTATGCGCAAAAAATCGCAGCCAAATTTTTTACGAATAAAACCAGCTTCGCTTGCTGAGCAAACGACTCCGTCACAATTATATTTTTTTGCCATTTGTGTTAATTTTAAAACAACAGTATCTAGTTGCTCCGAAAATCCAATATCCAATAAATTTGACTGGTCCAAGCTTGTCAACGCTGTAACGGCTATCAAGAGCGGAGATCCAGATTCTTTAGGAATGGACTTTCGCGCAGCATCTAGCATTTCCGACCCTCCCATAGCATGGACGTTGATCATCCATACACCGAGTCTTGATGCGTTAATGCAAGCCTTAGCAACCGTATTTGGGATATCATGAAATTTCAAGTCCAAGAAAATTGAGAACCCTCGTCCAACCAAATTTTCCACTAACTTAGGGCCACCGACCATGAACAACTCTTTACCGACTTTTAGCCTACAAGTACCCGGAGTTAGTTGGTCTACAAACGCTAAGGCAGTGCTAGAATCAGAAAAATCCAATGCCACAATAATTTTACTCTTCACAAGCGCCTTCCTCTCTCCTCAAAACGAAGTGGAGAATATGTTTCCCAATTCTTACATGCGGGACAATTCCAATGAAACCTAGAGGCCTTAAAGCCACAACTATCACAAAGATAAAGCGACAGATCTCTGGATCTATCATTAAGTAGATCTCTTGCTACGCGTAGATCACTTCCATTATTGTTTTTTGTATCCAAAATTTGTAGTTCCAAAAGTTTGTTTAGGCCTAATAACGTAGGATTTTTAACGACTTCTTTCCTAACTAATTTATACGATTGCGCTGTACCCTCAAATTTACAAACTCCATCACCGAAAATATTTAAAAGATCATATGAAGGATATCTAGACAAATATTCTGCCAATAGCCCTAACCCTTGTTTAGCTTTACCCTTAGCCTCGTAAGCGTCGATTAATCTTTGAGCTACTAGAGACAGATATTTTGGATCTTGTTTCTCTATTTTTTTCCAACACTCAATTGCGCGGTCAAAGTCGTTATTCCTTAGAGAAATATCGCCTAAAATAATTTGGGACCTAACACATTTACGGTTTTCCCGCATGGCTTGAGACAAGTCGCCCTCGGCCTTGGAATAGTCAAACTTTTCCAAGCTTATCAGTGCTAGTTCACAATAGTAATTCGCAATTTCCTTGGCTTTAGATACCTTATGAAATTTATGAATGTTTCTTGAAGCTTCGATAGCTTTTTCCCAATCTTTTTCTTGTTCATAAATATCAACAAGAAAACTTAGTCCTTGCCTTTCCAAATCTGTACCTTTCAATTTTACAAAAAGGTTTTCCGCTCTGTCTAGAAAACCAGCTTTCAAAAAGTCTTGGCCTAATTCAAAAACCGCTTCTAATCTTTGCTTACGATCAAGATCTGGTCTATCTAATAAATTTTGATGCATTTTTATTGCTCTCTCAACTTCTCCTCTTCTCCTAAATAAATTTCCTAACGAGAAATGAAGTTCGACAGTTTGGGGATCGTTTCTTGCAACCTCTAAAAGGGTCTCGATCGCTTTATCCGGCTGTTCGTTAAGAAGAAAATTTAGACCTTTGAAATATGATAGCGGCAGTCCACGCGATTCCGACATCAAATCTTTGATATCGATACGCGCAGCCATCCATCCTAGTACAAAAAAAAGAGGAAGACCTAAAAGCCACCAAAGCTCAAAAGTCATGAGATTTTCCTAAATTACCAGCCGAGACGATTGTCATTAATCTGAAACCGCTCGTGTTTGGGAACGGGAGGATTCGGTCGGTGCTGCGACCAAATCCATTTAAAACCTAGGCTTTAGAGAGGTAACGTTGATCACCGCACAACCAGTGGCTAAACATTCAGTCCCGAAGAAGAGCTAACGCCCTTTTTTTTGTCGACTCTAGTTCTAAGCTCTTTCCCAGCCTTGAAGTGGGGGACATATTTAGCTGGGACATTAACTTTTTCGCCAGATTTGGGGTTTCTACCTACTCTTGAAGGCCTGTAATTTAAACCAAAGCTTCCAAATCCTCTTATTTCAACTCTTCCACCCTCTATCAGATACTTGGAAACTTCTTGAAGAAGCACCTTAACGGATAGTTCAGCATCATTTAGTACAAGCTGTGGAAACTGGTCAGCTAACTTCGCTATCAATTCGGATTTAGTCATTATGCATTTCCCGTCATTTATTTAATCCTTGTTTGTCAGTTTCGCTTTCAGTAATGCACCCAAATTTGTAGTACCCGCCCCATCGTTTTTTTCCTCGGAGTGTTTTTTGATTGCGGCCTTTTCCTCGGAATGCTCTTTAGCTTTAATCGATAGGGAAATTCCCCGATTTTTTCTATCAATGTTGGTTACAAAAGCGCCAACCTTCGAACCAACTTTCAGTTCATTATTTTCGAAATCCGCCAAATCACCAAAATCAGATGTCCGCATGTAGCCTCGCACATCACTATCAAGCTTTACTATCGCACCTTTTTCGTCCAATTCTTCAACTTCGCCCTGAACTAAAGCCCCTTTTTCATTTACCGAGACATAGTTTGCAAAAGGATCCCCATCCATTTGCTTTACTCCCAGTGATATTCTTTCCCGGTCGACGTCTATAGATAGAACGACTGCTTCAAGCTCATCCCCTTTTTTGTAGTTTTTTACTGCCTCTTCGCCTGGTAGATTCCAAGAGAGGTCGGACAAATGCACTAACCCGTCAATTTCGCCGTTAAGGCCTATGAATATTCCAAAATCAGTAATAGACTTAATTTTGCCAACAACCTTATCGTTTTTCTTATGATTATCCGCAAATTCATCCCATGGATTTGCCTTACACTGTTTCATCCCCAAGCTTATCCTGCGCCTGCTTTCGTCAATCTCAAGCACCATTACCTCTACATCATCGCCAACTTGCACAACTTTCCCAGGGTGTATGTTCTTATTTGTCCAGTCCATTTCCGACAAGTGAACCAAACCCTCGATACCATCTTCAATTTCGACGAATGCCCCGTAGTCGGTCAAATTTGACACTTTCCCAACTAATTTAGTTTGGCTCGGATAACGCCCTGCAAGCCCAACCCACGGATCTTCCCCAAGTTGTTTTAAACCAAGTGACACTCGCTCCTTTTCTTGGTCAAATTTCAAAACCTTTGCTTTTACCTCATCGCCGACGTTGAGAACTTCGCTGGGGTGCTTAACCCGTCGCCAAGCCAGGTCTGTAATGTGCAAAAGCCCATCTATTCCTCCAAGATCAACGAACGCCCCGTAATCAGTAATATTTTTGACGATACCATTTACCTCACCACCCTCTTTGAGGTTATCTAGCATTTTACGCCGCTCTTCGCCCTGTGATGCCTCAAGAACCGCCCTTCTCGAAACCACGACGTTGTTACGTTTGCGATCAAGCTTTATGACTTTAAACTCGAGCAGCTTACCCTCGTATGGGTTAGTATCTTTGATAGGTCTCAAATCGACCAAAGAACCCGGGAGGAACGCCCGAATTCCATTCACCATAACTGTCAAACCACCTTTAACTTTTCCATTAACAAAACCCTCGACCAACCGACTATCCTCCATCGCTTGTTCGAGGTCCTGCCAAGCAGCCAACCTCTTAGCCTTTTCGCGGGAAAGTCTGGTTTCTCCATAGCCATCTTCAATAGTCTCAATCGCAACGCCGACCGACTCGCCGACATCTACTTCTATTTCGCCTCTGTCGTCCTTAAATTCTTCGATCGATATGTAGCTTTCCGATTTTAATCCTGCATCTACCACCACCACATTTTGCTCAATCCTGACGACCTCTGCGTTGATAACTTCACCTGCACGCATTTCCCTCTTGGACATGCTTTCTTCAAACAAGGCCGCAAAACTCTCTTGACCACCTTCTGTAACTACTCCTGTTATCGCCTCTGTATTCATATATGAAAACTCAATAAATTCCCTAAGAAATCTCCGCCTTAGCGAAAACGCCTATTCTTAAAAACCGCCTGACCCTCGCGAAAACAACCGCGATACTTAGCCCCCTTCAAACCACCTAACGATTTGATCTATAACAAATTTTGGTGTTTTTTTTGTTGAATCTAAATATCTGGCCTCATTCGACAGAACAAGAGGAGAGGCAAGTCGCGACTCATCCCGATTGTCTCGTTGTCGGATTTCTTCCAGAATATCCGTAAGACTAGCATCTAATCCTTTTTCTATCAACTGTTTATATCTCCGCCGACCCCTTTCATCAAGCGAAGCGGTGAGATAAACCTTTAAGCTAGCATTCGGAAAAACATTTGTTCCCATGTCTCTTCCGTCAGTTACTAGTCCGGGAGAGACAGCAGTCTCCCTTTGGACAGAAAGCAAAACTTGTCTTACCATCGGTAGTTTTCCTATCAGACTTGCGCCCTTTGATATGTGATCGGCTCTTATTTCGCCATCAACTGGCCGGCCTTTCCAAATAACTCCGTTTTGCGTGAACTCTATATCGAGAAACTTAGCCATTTTGGCAATCTCGGTCTCATTATCGAGTGGTATTCCCAATTCTATGGCTGCAAGAGCCGTGACCCTGTACAAAGTGCCACTGTCGAAATAGTTTAACCCCAGACGCGCTGCTACACCTTTTGCTACGGTTCCCTTCCCGGAGCCTGCTGGACCATCTATGGTAATTACGGGAAATTCTTTTAAAAGCTTGTAAAATTCGTCGAAATAACGAGGAAATGTTTTTTCGACGCACTTTGGATTCCTGACCCTTAATCTAAGACCTAAAAAAACCAGTAGAGACAATGACATAGCCATTCGGTGATCATCATAGGTATCAATGGTAATCTCATCCGGAATCTGATTTGGATTCGGAGGGGTAACATGCAGCTCATCCTCAAACTCCTCCACTATCGCTCCAACTTTGCGCAGTTCGCGACCCATGGCAGTTATTCGATCAGTTTCTTTTACCCTCCAACTGCCAATGTTTCTCAGATAACATTTTCCGTCGCAAAATATTGCAATAACAGCTAATGTCATAGCCGCATCAGGAATATCAGAGAGATCCAAATCAAAAGCAGGAAGTGTTTCTCGTTGCCCAGCGGCAACCCTCACAAACCGAGTATCTGATGTAATCTGGCCACCCATTTTTCCCAAAATGTCGAGAAACTTTATATCCCCTTGAATACTGTTTCGTGTAATCCCACTTACTTTAACCGGCCCTTCTCCAACCAACCCCGCAGCAAAAAAATAACTTGCATTGGACGCGTCTCCCTCAATCCAAAATTTACCTGGACTAAAGTATCCCTGGTTAGCCAACACTGTAAATTCACTCGAAGAAGACAAAGCGGTTTTCACGCCAAACTGACGCATAAGATTGATTGTCATATCAACATAAGGACTTGAAATCAGCACTCCTTTGACTTTTATGCTTAATTCTCTTTTTAACAGCGGCGCAGCAATTAATATAGAGGACAGAAATTGGCTTGATACCTCCCCGTTTATTTCAATCGATCCTCCTTTGTCAGGTCCTTGTGGAGAAATAACTATCGGAGGATACCCCTCCCTACCTTTGTAGGAAATATTAGCCCCCAATTGTTGCAACCCATCTACCAGATGACCCACTGGTCGCTCGTACATTCGCTTGACCCCGAGCATTTCATAATAACCCGAAGTAAGTGAAAGAACTGCAGTTAGCGGCCTAAATGCAGTTCCCGCATTAGCCAAAAACAAGCTTGCGTGTCCAATAGGAATCTTTCCGCCACAGCCATGGACAAAATATGTACGCACCATTCCACCTTCGGACCGCTCTACCCTTACTCCTAATTTTTTCAGGGCATCCAGCATGACTTGGGTATCTTCTGAAATTAAGAGATTTTTTAATTCAGTGATTCCCGTTGATAAAGCTGCCATGAGTAGTACGCGATTTGAAATACTCTTTGATCCAGCCACAGCAACACTCCCTGAGCAAAACTGATTTGGCGCAATGAACAAATCTTTGCTTAGGTCAATCATATTTTTTTAAAATTTTATGTTGACGAACAGATCGTGCTTTTTCAAAAAAACCAATCACTTGATCCTTTTTACCATGTTCGATAGCTTCTGAAAGTTTAGTCAAAACCATTTGGTAAGACTTGATATCCTCAACAATAAAATCTTTATTTGCCATACAAATGTCTCTCCACATTTCTGGAGAGCTTCCCGCGATTCGTGTGAAATCCTTGAATCCTCCCCCACTGAAATCGAACAAGTTATGTTTGCCGCTTTTTTTTGAAATCATTTCAACAAGCGCATAGGAGAGAACGTGTGGCAAATGACTTACCGACGAAAAAACCGCATCGTGTTCGTCGATCTCCATTTTAGTTATTTTTGCACCGCATAGCTTCCAGAGGGATTCTACCCGGAACAAAGATTCTTCGTCTTGTCCCTCTATTGGTGTAAGGATTACTCTTTTGCCTTGAAACAGATCCGGAGATGCAGCCTCAACTCCAACCCTCTCTCCGCCGGCGATCGGATGACCTGGCACGATTCTAGATAGTTTTTTTGGATACAAATCTGATACGCTTTTTACAAATTCTCTCTTTGTACTCCCAGCGTCAGTGATAATAATATTATTTTTCACTGCCCACGAAAGGTTTTCAAGAATCTGAGAAGCTTGTGAAACTGGAGTCGCTAAAAGAATCATAGATACATTATCGATGGGATTTCTAATATCCGATATCTCGTCAATTACGCCCATCTTTAAGGCCTGTTGCAAATTTTTTTTTCCTCTACCTATGCCCACCACTTTCTTCACATGGCCTTTTGCTTTGAGCGATAAAGCTACCGACCCTCCTATCAGACCTACTCCAACAACTAAAAGTGTATTAATCATAGATTAGTATTGCTTTCAGATTTTTCGATCAAAACTTGCCGGCAAATTCATCCCTGCAAGGTTTTAAGTAGAGTATTTATAAATTTTTTATTTTCCTTTTGTAGGCCGATTGAAACCCTCAGAAAATCTTTAAGTCCGTAACCACCTACCGGGCGAACAATGACTCCTTGTTTTAGTAAGCTATCGTAAATTTCTATGGCATTATTTACCCTAAAAGTTACAAAGTTTCCCTTTGACGGAATAAAAAAAATGTTTTTGGCTTGGAAAGTCGATGTTATCTGCTGCATCCCCATAACATTTAATTTTACGCTTTCCTCGATGAAACTTTCATCTTTCAAAGCTTCGACAGCAGATAGCTGCGCAATCGACCCCACATTAAATGGCTGCCTGACACGATTAAGCAACTCGACTATTTTTCTATGAGCTATTCCATAACCAATTCTAAGTCCGGCAAGACCATAAGCTTTGGAGAAAGTGCGGCAAACCAACAAATTTGGAAATCTATTTATCCAACTATTACTAGGTAACTGCTCGTCTTTTGATAGGTACTCGTAGTATGCCTCATCTAGTACCACTAAAATAGAAGCTGGAACATCGTTTAGGAAACTTTCAATTTCTTCTCGCTGAAGAAATGTCCCAGTCGGATTATTTGGATTTGCTATGAAAATAACCCTAGTATCGCTCTCAATAGCCTGGATCATTGCCTGTAAATCATGACCAAAATTTTTTGCGGGTGTTACAATTCCCTTGGCTCCGGATGCCTTAGTGGCAAGATGGTATACGATAAATGCGTGTTCAGAATAAACAGCTGATCCAGTGCTTGAGAGAAACGCGCTAGCTACTAACTCTAAAATATCATTGGACCCATTTCCCAGAACGATCTGATCAGAAAATACATTTAGCTTTTCCGCTAGTTGTCTTTTAAGATGAAACCCATCGCTATCAGGATAACGACTGATCTCCCCCATGTGTTGATTTACTACTGAGGCCACCCGAGGACTAAAACCCAATGGATTCTCGTTAGAGGCTAGTTTAACTATATCCGTGTAGGAAATTCCAAGCTCTCTTGCAACCTCATCGATAGGTTTGCCAGATTGATATGGTGCTATATCGCGAACATAGGTCGGAGCTAAGTCGCAGAGGGGCAAAACGGTATTATCGGGCGATATCATCTTTCCGCAATCGGGTAGGATCCCAATATTTTTAAAAAACCTGCTCTATCCCTAATTTGCTCAAGAGCTGAAGCAACATGGTTGTCCGTTTGATGTCCTAAAACATCGACAAAAAAAACATATTCCCAAGCTCCGCTACGAGATGGTCTAGATTCTAGTCGACTCATGTTAACGTTGTTCTCCTTTAACGGTTGTAGTAAATCTGACAAAGCCCCAGGTTGGCTAGGTGTCGACATTACAAAAGAAGTTTTATCGCTGTTGGAAGGTCCAATATTATCATTACCAATAACAACAAATCGAGTGATGTTGTTTGGATCGTCCTCGATATTTATAAATAGAGGCGGCAAACCATATTGTTTACCAGCATCTAATCCTCCCACTGCGGCGGCAAATTCAGGCTTTAATGATGCAAGCTTTGCAGCTTCAGCATTACTACTAACCACCACCCGCTCAGCATGCGGAATATTCTCTAAAAGCCACTGTGAGCATTGCCCAAAGCTTTGCGAGTGAGAATACACTTCTTTAATAATTGAAATATCCTCTGCTATTGTAAGGAAGTTATGATGTATCGGAAGAATTACCTCCCCACAGATTTTTAATTCAGAAGCAACAAATAAATCCAATGTTCTCGCAACGGCGCCCTCTGTTGAGTTCTCTAATGGAACCACGCCATAGGCTGCATTCTTGGCCTGGACTTCTCGGAAAACAGCATCGATGGAAGCTACAAAAGAAACCTCACAGCTATGCCCAAAACATTTAAGAACTGCCTGCTCACTGAAGGTTCCTTTCGGCCCCAGACAAGCCACAACCGGCGACTCCTCCAAAGCCCGGCAAGCTGAAATAATTTCGGTAAAAATACGGTTTAGCGCTATATTTTGTAAGGGACCATTGTTATCAGCCCTTAGCCTTGCGAGGAGTTTTGCTTCTCTTTCCGGTCTATATTTGGGGGCAGACCCCTTAAGCAGACCAACGTCCTGTGCAATTTTGGCTCTTTTACTTAATAAATCCAAAATATCCGAGTCAATTTCATCTATTTTCTCTCGAAATAATTCTAATTTATCTTGATTCGCCACTCTTACCCCACTAATTTTTCATTATGGGCAGGTACCTTACACCTAAAACCCCCTCAACTGTTGATATGGCATTTATCACCTCCCCTTTTACAGGACTATCAGTGTCCACCAACGTGTAAGCCATATTACCCATACTCTTATTAACCATATTGTGTATGTTCAATTGATTCTCAGCTAGTACCGTAGAAATCTGTCCAACCATATTGGGAACATTATGATTCGATATACCAACCCTAAATGCAGATTCCCTCTCCATTGATACGTTCGGAAAGTTAACGGAATTCAAAACGTTACCATTTTCAAGAAAATCCTGGACCTGACTAACGACCATTACCGCACAATTCTCCTCTGCTTCCATTGTGGATGCCCCAAGATGCGGCAAACAGATGATTTTCGGTATTTTTCTAAACTGTTCCGATGGAAAATCACAAACATATCCTGCCAAATGCTTTTGTGCTAAGGCCTCAGTTATCGCAAGACTGTCGACGATTCCTCCACGTGAAAAGTTAAGTAAAGTTGCTCCCTTTTTTATTTTTATAATTGTTTTTGCGTCCAAAAGATTACGCGTACTGTCGGAGAGGGGTACATGAACCGTAACAAAATCGGAGTCAGAAAGAACCTCATCCAAAGACTGAGCTCTTACAACCTCTGTGGATAACCCCCAAGCCGCATCTATCGTTATAGTCGGATCATACCCAACCACTTTCATTCCCAACTTAATGCAGGAGCTTGCAACTAGACTACCGATTTTTCCCAAACCAACTACACCTAGTTTCCTACCTGGCAATTCACTACCAGAGAATTTTTTTTTCGCAGACTCAATCTCACTTTGGAGCTGATCTCCCGCAGAAACCAGACCGGCAACATAATTAGCTGCTGGAACGACATTCCGTGCTGACATTAACATTGCGGCTATCACAAGCTCTTTTACGGCATTAGCGTTCGCCCCCGGAGTATTAAATACCGGTATTCCTCTCTGGCTTAGAGCTTGAACTTGTATATTATTGGTGCCAGCGCCCGCTCTTCCTACTGCTTTTAGGCCTAACCCAATAGTCTCTTCGTGCAGGTTAAATGATCTCAATAAAATGGCGTCAGGATCTGCATGTTTCCCAATATCGTATTTACTTCGGGTCAACAACTCCAACCCCCGCGACGCAATGTTGTTAAACGTATTAATTTTAAATCTATCAACCATTTTTTCTCTCAAATTCCTTCATAAAATCTATCAGTATTTTAACGCCATCCACCGACATTGCATTGTAAATGGAGGCTCTCATTCCCCCGACAGACCTGTGACCCTTCAATTCACACAAATCGTTAGCGCGGGCCTCAACCAGAAATTTTTCGTTTGTGGATACATCGTTTGTCTTAAAAGGGACATTCATACGAGACCGGAACATTGAATCAACCGGAGTTTGATAAAAATCACTCCCGTCTAAATATTCATATAACAACTGCGATTTAAAAATATTTATCTTCTCTATGCCCTCAAGACCACCCTTCCGCTTCAACCATTTAAACACCAAACCTGCGACGTAAATTGAATAACATGGCGGAGTATTCGACATAGATCGATTTTCTGCGAAGACTTTATAGTCTTGCATAGCGGGTAAGGTTTTTTCAGTTCTTCCGACCAAGTCTTTTCTTATTATTACGATCGTTAGGCCGGCAGGGCCGACGTTTTTTTGCGCTCCTGCATAAATAACACCATATTTTGAAACATCAATTGTCCTCGACAGAAAATGTGACGACATATCCGAGACCAGTGGAATATCACCTGTATCAGGAGTCCAGTGAAATTCCACTCCTCCAATAGTTTCATTGCTCGTAATGTGCACATAATCGGCATCTGTGTCTAATTTCCATTCATTTTCCTCCGGGATATATGAAAAGTTACGATCCTCAGAGGACGCAGCTATGTTTATAGAACCAAATTTTTTTGCCTCTTTAATCGCTTTTTTGCCCCATTGACCCGTGTAAACATAATCAGCTTTATTATTTTCAGTCATAAGATTCATAGGAACTGTGGCGAATTGCGCTGTAGCGCCACCCTGCATGAACAAAATTTCGTATTCATCGCCGAGGTCGAGTAGACCCATGAGATCCGTCAAAGCTGAATTCATTATCGACTCGAACTCAAAGCTCCTGTGACTCATTTCCATTACAGACATTCCCGACCCCTGCCAATCAAAAATTTCCGCTTGGATTTGAGCAATAACTTCCTCCGGAAGTACCGCGGGACCTGCGCTAAAATTTAATACTCGCCTCAAAAAACTTTTCCTTCTATCTTACTTATTTTCATTTTATAAAAGAGTATTCGCCACCTCACTCAGACGAATCGGACTCCTCGTTATCTAAAACTTTTTCGAGGCCAGATAGAAGTTCATCTTCACCTAAATTTATCAATTTGACTCCTTGCGTTGAGCGTCCCATTTCCCTTATTTCTTTTACCCGGGTTCGAATTAAAACCCCTCCCGTTGTTATCAACATTATTTCATCGTTTGTACTGACCAGTCTCGCGGCAACAACTTTTCCGTTCCTCTGACTAGTCTGGATAGCTATCATTCCTCTCGCTCCTCGCCCATGCCGTGTGAATTCATCAACATTCGTTCTTTTCCCAAATCCATTTTCCGTAGCGGTGAGGACGGAGTGAGATCTCATATTTTCATTAATGACCACCAAAGCCATCGCACTTTCGGCTTTATCCAGCCTCATTCCCCTGACTCCCCTAGCGGATCGCCCCATGGGTCTTACATCTCCCTCGTAGAACCTCGCTGCTTTCCCGGAATCAGAGAAAAGCATAATGTCACTGTTGCCATTAGTTAATGCAGCTCCTACCAAAAAATCACCATCATCCAGGCCAACGGCGATTATTCCCATCTGCCGAGGCCGCGAAAATTCCGACAGTGGAGTTTTTTTTACGGTACCCTTGGCTGTAGCCATAAAAACAAATTGGTCATGGTCAAACTTTTTAACAGGCAAAATAGCCGTTATTTTTTCCTCGCCGGCCATTTGTAATAAGTTTATAACAGGCTTACCCCGACTTCCCCTTCCTCCTCTCGGAACTTCATAAACCTTAAGCCAATAGATCCGCCCCCGATTAGAAAAACATAATATGTAATCATGGCTATTCGCCACAAAAAGACTATCTATAAAATCATCTTGCTTCGTATCGGCGGCTTGCTTTCCTCGTCCGCCTCGTTTTTGGGCTCTGTACTCCACAAGCGGCTGAGATTTTATATATCCGGTATGAGAGAGAGTAACAACTACATCTTCAGGCGCAATTAAATCCTCCATCGAAATTTCATGGGCATCAACCTGAATCTCGCTCTTCCGGAGGTCCCCATATTCATTCTTGACCTCAGAGAGCTCCTGACCGATTTTTTTCGAAATACGTTGGGGACTCGCCAACAAATCAACCAGGTCTTTTATTTTTTCAATAATATCCCTATATTCTGAAATAACTTTTTCTTTTTCCAATGCAGTAAGACGCTGTAATTGCATTTCCAAAATTCTCTGAGCTTGAGCATCCGACAAAAAATACCCCTCTTTTCTTAATCCAGCATCTGGCGAGATTCCATCTGGTCTGGCTATACTAGCCTCGGATTCCTCTAGCATCTCCTCCACGATTTTGGAAGCCCAAGGATTAGTTTTCAACTTATCTTTGGCCTCTGAAGGGGATTTTGATTCTTTTATGAGCCGCACGACTTTATCGACATTAGAAAGTGCTATTGCAAGGCCTTCAAGTATATGGCCCCTTTGTCTTGCTTTTTTTAGCTCAAAAACCGCTCTGCGAGTCGTAACCTCACGTCGATGATTCAAAAAGGACTCAAGAACCTCTTTCAGATTAAGCAGTTTTGGCTGATTATTGGTTAACGCAACCATGTTTACACCAAAGGTGTCTTGCATTTGGGTGTCTTTGTACAAATTGTTCAATGTGACCTCAGGGACCTCCCCTCTTTTCAACTCTAAAACAACCCGCATTCCAGATTTATCTGATTCATCACGAATTTCCGATATTCCATCAAGCTTCTTGCTTCTTACCAGCTCACCAATTCTCATAAGTAAGGTCGATTTGTTCACTTGGTAGGGAAGCTCGTCAACCACGATTGCCTGCTTTGCACTCTTATCAAGATCTTCAAAGTGAGTTCTAGCCCGCATTACAACCCTGCCTCTTCCGGTCTTGTATGCCTCTCTGATTCCAACGGTTCCATATATAATGCCCTTGGTGGGAAAATCTGGTCCCGGAACACACTCAATCAATTGATCAATCTCTACCTTTGGTTCATTCAAAACCATCAAGCAAGCGTCAACAATTTCTCCCAAATTATGCGGAGGAATGTTCGTTGCCATTCCCACAGCTATTCCAGATGAACCATTAACCAAAAGATTTGGTATTCTGGTAGGCAGCACTACAGGCTCAAGCTCCTTACCATCGTAATTAGGAATAAAATCAACAGTTTCTTTATCAATATCGGCTAATAAATCTCCAGATATCTTCTCTAACCTGCACTCGGTATACCGCATCGCTGCTGCATTATCACCATCTACAGAGCCAAAATTACCCTGACCATCTATTAATGGATATCTCAAACTAAATTCCTGAGCCATTCTAACCAAAGCATCATAAATCGCGGAATCCCCATGTGGGTGCAACTTACCCATCACCTCACCCACGACACGCGCTGACTTTACGTAAGGACGATTAAAAACATTATTTGCTTCTCCCATTGCAAAAAGAATTCGCCGATGGACAGGCTTTAACCCATCAGCTGCAGAAGGTAAGGCTCGTCCCACTATGACACTCATAGCATAGTCAAGATACGAGGTGCGCATTTCGTCTTCCAGACTAATAGGAAGTGTTTCTTTGGCAAACTGCTCCATATGTATTACCCGCGACGACCTTTGATTAGATAATTTACTCTCCCGCCTATCTAAAATATTTTTCTATTCCAGGCGACATCGATCATAGAATGATATAGTGGATTAAATAACACTGGATTATAACATATCTGGCACTCTTTATGCTCTACACCACCATCTTTTCAATTCGGCCTTTCCGCTTCTATCGTCCTCTAGAAAAAAGAACTACAATTTAGCAACATCAGTCTATACTCTGAATTTAGTATAGCTATCGATAGGACCTCTACATGCAAGACACCGTCAAAAATGTTGACTTTATAATTAGCCCATCTTGGATAATCCCAGTTGTGCCATCAGGAGAGATTCTTTCGGACTACTCGGTTGCTGTTCGAGGATCCAAAATCATTTCGATTCATCCGTCAAAAAACAACAAAACGCTGTTTCAGACCGATAACGTTATCGAATTGAAGGATCATGTCCTGGTTCCCGGATTTATAAATTCTCACACTCATGTAGCCATGAATTTATTGCGCGGCTTCGCAGATGACCTACCTTTAATGAAATGGCTGGAGGACCATATTTGGCCGGCAGAGTCAAAGTTTGTCTCGCCAGACTTTGCCTTCGACGGCTCTTTATCAGCTTGCTATGAAATGTTGCGCGGTGGCACAACCTGTTTTAATGATATGTATTTCTTTCCCGAGCAAACAGGCAAAGCTGCTATAAGTTTGGGAATACGCGCTGTGCTTGGAATCACCGTTATTGAATTTCCTACCAATTACGCCTCCGATCCCCAAGACTATTTAACAAAAGGGCTAGCTACACGGGATGAATTGGAATCGGAAGAGCTGATCAAATTTGCAATGGCGCCGCATTCACCCTATACGGTTTCAGACAAAACATTCAAAAAAATTTCCGTTTTGGCGAATCAACTTCAAATACCAATACATATACATCTTCACGAGTCAAATAGAGAAATTGAAGAAAGCGTAAAGCAGCATGGGCGGCGCCCATTACATCGTTTAAACGATTTAGGTATGCTTAGTCCTTCTTTTATTGGTGTGCACTCAGTCCATCTAAACGATCTTGAAATAGAATTACTAGCTACGCAGGGATGTTCGGTTGTTCATTGCCCATCCTCCAATCTAAAATTAGCTAGCGGCTTTAGCCCCATTGGAAAGTTAATAAGAAATAATGTCAATATTGCAATTGGAACAGATGGCGCTGCCAGTAACAACAAGCTCGACATGATATCTGAAATGCGATTATCAGCAATACTTGCCAAAGCAGTGGATGGTAATGCTGAGACACTTCCGGCACATACAGCCCTAAAAATGGCGACTTTAGGTGGAGCCAAATCGCTTGCGATTGATCACCTGACAGGATCGATCGAAGTCAATAAATTAGCTGACCTTACGGCAATTAATTTATCTGAAGCAGAAACTCACCCTCATTTTGATATAGCTTCCCTAATCGTTTATTCGGCAGGTAGAGAAAATGTGACGAATGTTTGGGTTAATGGAAATCGTGTAGTCAACAACAAACAAGTCACAGGAATATCCAACGAAAGTATCATTCAAAAAAACCTATATTGGAAAAATAAAATTGAAAAAAGCAAAAATGAATAACGTCGATCCCGAGGAAATAAAAAAATTTAGTAAACTTGCGGAGAATTGGTGGAACCCAAACAGCCAGTTCAAGCCCCTCCATGATATAAATCCACTACGGTTTACCTACATTAACGAACGCTACCCAGTCGCTGATAAAAATATACTTGATGTAGGATGCGGTGGAGGACTTTTATGTGAAGAAATAGCAAGAAACGGTGGTCGCGTAAAAGGTATTGATTTATCAGAAAAGGCAATAACCGTTGCTAAAATACACCTCCAGGAAAGTAAACTTGATGTAAGCTACGAATTATCCTCCGCAGAAGCTCTAGTGGCAACAGAATCTGGCCAATATGATGTTGTAACTTGTCTTGAAATGCTAGAACACACACCTGATCCACTTAGCACAGTAGTGGCCTGCTCAAAACTAGTAACAGAGGGTGGAGTTGTTATATTTTCGACAATAAATCGCAATCCAAAATCCTATTTATTTGCAATAATTGGAGCTGAATATGTATTAAAGCTTTTACCTATAGGGACCCATAGTTATGAGAAATTTATTAGACCATCGGAGTTGACCGATTATTGTTTGTCTGCAGGGCTAAACTTGGAACACCTCATCGGAATGACCTATAACCCGATTGTAAAAAAATATTCATTGAATAGGGATACCTCTGTAAACTATATCCTTGCGGCTCGAAAACCGTAGTAACAGTTTTTTACTCATACAAAGGGAGGCGGAGCATGAAGTTAAATCAGAAGACACCGATTTTTCTAATAATGTTGGTGAGTTTTTCATTTTTAATAACTGGTTGCGCGCTGAATGACCAATATTTAGTTCTTGATCCTAAGATTTACGCCACCGAATCCGATATTGGAGGAGGTAAAACCATAGAACTTGGGGTAAGGGACAAGAGATCTAATTCAAAATTAGGGGAAATAAAGGATGTCCGTAAAGACACCTTTAGTGTTGAAGTAAAACAAGGGTTCACAACAAATATAAAAAATCAAGTCGGCGATGCCCTTGAAAGAAAAGGTTTCAAAATTGATGAATCAGATATTAAGATGGTGGTGGATGTCGAAACATTAGGACTATCATCAATAAAATACCCGTTAACTTTCAAGACTGACCTGGAAGCTATAATTTCTGTAACCGTAGAAAATGGAGACGAAAATTACGGAAATCGCTTGAGAATCGTTACAACAAAGGAGACCCCGGGTCCACCGTATGCTGCGGACTCCACCGAATTGGTCAACGAGGCAGTTTCCACTTTGCTTACCGACATGTTGGGAAGTGAGAAATTGTTAAAAGTTCTGGCCAAATAAAAACAATTTTGAAATTTTAAATGATAAGAAATAAAGCGCCATAAACCGTGACCAAAAATAATAAAAAATACGCTGCAGTCTTGTTTGATTTGGATGGAACAATTGCTGACACGGCACCGGACCTGAGTTTCACCCTAAATGAAATGCTGATGTCGAGGGGGCGAGAGCCTATCCCATTAGATCGGGTCCGGAGCGTAGCTTCATCAGGAGCAGGAGGGCTCTTGTCAAAAGGATTTGAAACAGACAAAAATAGTAAGGAATTTATCCAACTACGTTTAGAATTTCTCAAAATTTACGAAAAAAACCTTTTGCGATCAAGTAAACTGTTTGAGGGGATAGAGTGTTTACTAACAGACCTTGAAAAAAATAAGGTTCCGTGGGGTGTAGTAACAAATAAATCACATCGCTTTACCGTTCCCTTGCTTAAAGGTCTGAATATCTTCAATAGGGCGGCATGTGTTATAAGTGGAGATACGACGCCTCACCCAAAACCACATCCAGCTCCGTTGTTTGAAGCGGCACGTCAATTGGGATTAGATCCATCTAAATGTATCTATATTGGTGATGACGAGCGGGACATTAAAGCTGCTATCGCGGCAAATATGGATTCT
>MDTB01150763.1_pt1 | contig 28988 bp, 33 predicted proteins | sample 811161 | NCBI WGS metagenome assembly MDTB01 (sample SAMN05326650, study PRJNA326480) | marine metagenome | isolation source: seawater | place: Mediterranean Sea | collected 2009
ATTTTCTCTTCTTTGGTTATTTCAAAAAAATCATAAATAAAATCTGGATTTTGTATTTTTTCTTGAATATTTTCTACTTTTACAATATCCGGAATGTATAAAAATACATATTTTTCCAAATATCTCATTCTATATCTCGTTGTTTCAAATAAAAATAAAAAAAAGATGTGAGAGAGAAATTTGGCAATCATTTCCAATTCTAAAGGAGAATAGTCTTTTATAATATAATTATCTCTACTATAAATTCCGTATTGACCCGTTTTATCCAAAAATGGTAATCCATACATTTTGTGAGCCATGACTATTTTTGGTTCACCCAAAAACATGCATTTTTTATTAGAATACTTTAATTGTAAAACAGGTTCTTTGTTTTTATTCAAAGTTGTGGTTTTAATATATGAATAACAATATAATTCATCAAAATTATCTACAAAAGAAACTTTTGACGGAGGCATATTTGTTTTAATTACTTGTAATGAACCTATTTTTTCAACTTGTTTAACACATTTACTTACAATTGATGAAAAACAAAGAGGAATAGGAATATTTGGAGTCAATGAAAAAGAAAAATAATCTTTTTTTAATTCATCATATAATAATATTTTTTGATCATTTTCTTTCTTTTCTAATAAAAAATAAGTAGTTGGGGTTTGAACATGATAATCAAAAATTTTATTCATTGTGTTTGCATTCAATGTACAAAGTTTATGAATTTTATAATTCAATAGAAAATAATATATTTTTTCTTTATCTGGTTTCATCCAAATCGAAGGAATCAAAATATTCATAAATCCATTTGGTTTTAATAAAGATATGTTTTTTTTCACAAATTTATACCATATTGTTTTTCCATCCTTTTTTTTTGATATATTTGTTTTACTAGGAACCTTTTTTAAACCATCTGCATTATAAGGTGGATTACCTATAATAAAATCATAAGTATTACTTGTTTCCCATAATAGATAATCCATATTAATAATATTTGCTTTTTTTCCAAATTTCTCTCTTAGTATTTTATTATTAACAGGATTAATTTCTACCATGGTTATCATTTTTTCTATAATATGATTTATTCTAGCTTGATTATTTGGAATTGAAGTACGGAGAGATTCATATAAAATAAAAAATAAAACAACTGAAAAATTTCCTTGTCCTGCTCCTACATCTAACCATGACAAATTCTTATTTTTAAAATATTTTTCTGGAATAATGGATAACATTTCTTTTATAAAGGAAAAAGGAGTATGAATTTCTCCATATTGACTTTTCCATTGTTGACTAAATCCTGTATATTCGAACATTTTTTCATTTGTATTTACATTTATGTTTATTAATGACATAAATGTAAATTAGTTTATTTTATTTTGAATTTTACACATTAAAATAATAAAAATTAAAATAGTTACCGATTCTGAAACACCAAACAATAAAGTAGGATATGTGTCAAATAATTGTTTTGTAAAAGATATATTTGAGAATTTACCAACCGGACAAACTTTATAAATAATCCAATAAGAAACCATACAGATTATTAATAAAATGTAAAGCAAAAGTAAATAAAAATTGTTTACAAATAGTGATAAAATTACAATAGACAATACATAAAAAATATGACAAATGTCTTGTAATTGTTTATATTTTTTTACAAGAGAAATATAAAATAAAATATGGACTACAAAAAGGCCATAAATCATTATTTTTTCATAATTAGATAATTTTTGAGTAAATAATATTAGTAATAGAAATATATCAATCAATATTGTAATAATTATCAAATCAGTTGTAAAATTCATTTTTATTATATAGTCCTATTTTTATTAATTTTTGTTAGTTTTTCATGTTTTTTTTTGTCTTCTTTTTGTCATTATTGTTTGTTTTAAAATAACGCGTTTTTTTATTTTTTTTCATTTTTTCTGTTATTATTTTTTCTTTTTTTAATATTAAATCTACAATTTTTTGATAAAAAGGACGAAATTCTCCTTTTTTTTCTTTTAATTCTTGAAAAGAAAACCACTTTATTTTAGCTTTTTCTAATAATCCATTGTCTCGTTTGTGTTTTACATGTGGTAAATAACGAGAAAAAAATTCATAATTATTTTTATAATAAAAAGGCAAGTTTTCATCATAGTCCATTTTAAAAATAAAAGTATGGTATGTAGGTAAATTAACTTTGATAATATGATTTTTTTTTACTCTTTTTCTTAACTGTTCTCCAAATCCTAAAAATCCATTTATTTCTTCTCCTCCTTCACGAAGAGCTGTATCAAAATATGATTCACTTTCTTCTTTTCCCCCTCCAAAATCTGCCCATCCTTGTGTATCATCTAATTCATTTTCTTTTCCAAATAAAAAATAAACAGTGTTATTTTTTATTGCTACTGGTAAAATTCCTCCTCCCATAATTATAATTACAGTATATTTTTTTTTATAGTAATATTTTTATTGTAATATTGTAATATTTTTATTCGTTTCCACAATAGTTTACTGTCATCCAATATTTATTTCTTTTTTCTTCACTATCATTCATCATCTTGTTAAAATCCTCCACATCTGTATTGTTTGAACCACTAGAAGAAGGTTCATACAATGGTGACGGAGGAGATAATAGTGAAAGCGACGAAAATGTTAGTGGTTCTCCAACTGATTTATCATCTAAATCAGATAAATACATTTCCTGAGATGATTGATTTAGAGATTGATGATAATTCCAATTGGATTGAATAGTCATAATATCTTTTTCCAAATTATAAATCTTCTCTAGACAGTGGTCTATTACAGTTGGAGGAGAAGTGTTGGGCAAAACAATCCAATACCAGGGATCATTGTAAACCACCTTTGCAGTAAAAGTCGGATCCTCTATTTTATTTCTAAGGTTAATTGCAGCATCATTATCAAACCAAGTTTGAAAATAAACATAAGCGTTTTTGTAAAGTTTCTTAAATTTATCTACTTTTACTACAAACTTTACATGAGAAACAATACCAATGTTTAAACTCTCAAAACTTTTTTTAATTTTGTTTTGATTTGTGTTAATAAAAACTCTAGGAATAAGGATCGAATAAGTCATGGTGAACAGATGATTTTTTTAATTATTTTAAATTAGTTTTTCAACTTCAATTTTTTTTAAAAATCGAAAAAATTTATACTTACTATTGGTTATTTTTCAAAAATTAATCCACAAAATTAATGCCCATTTTTTACTTATTTTTTTACTATTGGCGGTGTTTTTATTAAAAAATACTAAAATAACAATTTGCTAACACACTAGGTTTCATTTTATTTCTAAGATTGTGAATGTTATTAATTTCATTTTGTACTTCTTGCTCTACTTCATTACGAAGTAAATTTCTTTTTTCAGCTCTTTTTTCTCTAAGTTTTCTTTGTTCTTCTACTTTTTGGTAGCTGCATCTATTTTGGTATCGCTCAGTTCTTTTACTAGGGAAATTTAGGCCGGTCATATATGATTATATCTTGTTATTTTCTTTAAGTGATTTTGTTATATAATAATGCTGTTGTATATTTATAAAATACTAACTGTTTGTTTGCTTTTATCTATTTAAAGTTTATTTTAAATAGATAAATATAAATGAGTACAAATTATCTTGAAAATGTTACCTATAAAGATACAGAAATTTTTATTCCACCAATTTCAGGCGGAAAAGTGATTAAAGTTTACGATGGAGATACCATTACTATTGCTTCGAAATTACCTTTTGAGGGATCACCTATATATCGTTTTTCTGTAAGAATAAACGGTATAGACTGTCCTGAAATGAGAACAAAAAATGAAAATGAGAAGAAATGTGCTAAATTAGCCAAGAAAAAAGTTTATGATACTGTTTATAATAAAATGGTTGTATTGAAAAATGTAAGATTAGAAAAATACGGTCGTATTTTGGCCGATGTATATAGTGAATCAAACTTGGATTATTCTTTGGGGAATCTTTTATGTGACTGTCACTTGGCAGTGCCTTATGATGGTGGTACAAAAAAGTGTCCAGAAGATTGGATGGCATTTTATGAATCTAAGAAATAAATTAACTATACAAAATTTCAAAAGTTAAACTAAAAGACCAATCAGAATTATTTAAATTAATAATCCTACCGTATTCATCATATAAAGTTATTCTTAATTTTTCAATATTTACTGGACCAAAATAATTTCGTTCTCTACGATTAATGTTATTTACACCTGGAAATTCTGATATCATAAAAGATGATCCTTCTGTAATATTGTCAGGTATTGGTATTTTGGTTATAATATTATTATTATTAAATGATTCACTATAAACTTGTGTATAAAAATTATTTACATTATTTTGATAATCATCAATTGCTAAAAATATATAGTTTGACCCAGATACATGGGCTATTCCTTCTGATACAATTGCTGGTGGTAAAACTAATTTTTCATTTTCATAAGAACCTCTACCAGATGTATATATATTTAATCTATAACCTAATGACCATCCAAGAAAAAAAGGAAGTCCTTTGTTTAAATCTTCAGATCCATCATCGTCTACTGCACATAGTATTTGAAACTGATTGTATCCATTCTTTGTAACTATCTCCAAGTTTGTGGTGTTTGAAATATCAACTGAAAAAATACTTTTACCACTAATAGTATCAAAATTGTACTTCAAATTGAAATTAGGATCAGATGCAATTGTGTGACTCCCTAATAAAATTTTATTTTCAGGATTTTGAATTGCATTATTTATTATTGTTTGCATATTTGGTTGTTGGTTATTAATATTTAACAATGTAAATCTTCCATTAGGTATTTTAACCAACACTTTGTTTTGTGGTTGATTGGTTATAAAGTTAAAATTCCAACCTACTACAAAACAATTATTTCCTAATGATTCACTGTGGGTATAAAAGGTAACTGGTAATTCAATACTACTTACGCGCATATTAACTACTTTTTCTATTCTAAATGGTAAATTAATTTTTTGATCTGCAGAACTGGTTTCAAAATAATTTGGTCGAAACCGAGAATCTATATTAATAATTTTTTTGATAGTACTCCATTTAATTGGATTTAAAATACCTGGAGGAGCACCTAAATTTTCTATAATTCCTTCTCCATATTGCAAACTATAAGCTGCTTTTTCTTTGGCTGTTTGTTTAATCAAAAAATTTCCTTCTACTTCTTCTACCTGATTTTTCAATTCGTTAAAATTTGTATTTAAACCCATTGTTGATGTTTGTTCATTATATATTTGTATTAAAGTAGAAGATATCTTATTTAAAAAATCGTTTATATTTTTTCTTGAGGTTTCATCCAATGAAGAATCGTTATTTAAATTAGAGCATAAATCATTTTTTTTTAATAAAATGTCTTGCTTTGTATAAGTTTTTTTTAAAGACAAAATATCTTCCAATTCTTCTTTACTATATTCATTGGTATTTAGATTAAAAGATTGCATATATAAAATTACTAGGTTTTTTTTCTAGTTGAGTGACTAATTAATTATACAACATGTGTCTTTCCATTTTTTACTTTTTTTTACAACTACTTTTTCTTCTTCGGAATAATGTTTTATACCTAAACAATTATTACTTTGTTTGGTCTTTTTAATTAATTCCAATATTTTTTCTTCTAAATGAAGTCTATTGATTGTTTTACAAGATAATTCATCATAAGTTATGTTTTTGTCATGTAGAATTTCTTCCAATACTTTTTTATTATATTTTATCAATTGATCATTTTTATTTCCAATTAATAAAATAGGGTGGTTATGATTACATTTATTTTCATATTTCAATAATTTTTGCCATTTTTTTATATTTTCAAGTGATTTAGAATTAGATACATCAAACATAATTATGGCTGCAGCTATTTCTTTAAAATAAATACGAACTATAGATTCAAATGCTTCTTGCCCTGCAGTATCCCAAATACATATTTTTACTTTTTTTCCATTTATTTCTTTATTTATTGTAGCAAAATCAACACCAATAGTTGTAGAAGGAATATAGTGTTCATCTCTTGCTAATTTATTAAAATAAGTCGATTTTCCAACATTTTGATCTCCTAAAATGACCAGTTTATATTTTGTATCGTAATTAAACATAATATATAATTATGTATTATATTTAATAGTTTATTTTTCTTCATCTAACAGCATAATTGCCATTGCTGCATAATTATGTAAATCAATTAGTGTATCTCGAATTTTTTCATCATTCACTAATGTAATTTGATTTTTTTCAATTGACTGTAATCTTTGTATTTTATCTCCCATTCTTATTAAAACTCCAATGACTCCATAAGTAGCAAATGCATCACCATAGTCTTGGTTCTTTTTTTCAAATAAATTTAGGCCTTCTTTTTGAATTTTTTGCATTTGTTCTGTGCGACTATTTTCTGTTGACATTCTTAAATTATACATGAAAATATCTTTATATAAATATTTTTACATGAATAATTTACATCAAGTTTTTTAAAAATACAATGTTGTATAAATAATAATTTATTGTCGGGTCTTTTTAAAAGACCGTCATTCCGAATACATAGATTCAATTATTTTAAATACAGCATTTCTTTGTTTTTTTAAAAAACTTTTAACCTCCTCATCCACTTCTAGTTTGCGAAACATGTATATTTGTCAATGATGCTAATGATAAATTACTTGATCTATTCATATTAGGCATACCTTTAAAAACTATATTCGTATTAAGAGTTCTTGTTAAATTTCTATTGTTTACATTTATTGGATTAGTTTTTTGTGACCTATTTTTAGATAAATTATTTAAAATCATACCAAGTCCCAAAGGCATTATATATTTATAATATATTGTTTTATATTGTAAATATACATATTAATTTAATTGCTTTATACAAAACATAAACATGAACCTGTTTTCTTAGAAGAAGAAACAATACCATATGATAATACTTTATTTCCTTGTTTGGGTTGTATTGATGAAGATGCTACTCCTGTTCGTAATGGTCCCTTTCCTTTTAAACGAGCTAAATATCTTTCATAGCTTCCATGTTTAACATCTACGCCTTTTCCTGGTGCACTTTGGGAACCAGGTCGATTTCTAGTAACAGATGATTTTGTCGAATTTCCCCTAGATGGTACATTTCTTTTTACTTGAGAAGGCAAAGGCCGATCACTCATTTGATTCCAGTTTAATTCTCCTTGTCCATATATATAAAAAGGTCTTTTGTAAACAGATAGTCCTGCTTTATTCATTATATATTCTGATTGAGAAACACGAACAGTATTCCATATTCTTTTTTGTGTTATTTCATTCATATTTGCACTTGTACATGAAGATTGTGAACAGCCAGATGAATCACAAGTATATGAACAACCACATGATCTACATTGACTAACTAATAATTTTACTTCGGTATTACAATTACTACAATCTGATGGCATATAATATATAGAAATAATAAATATTGCATAAAATATTGCATAAAATATTGCATAAAATATTGCATAAAATATTGCATAAAATATTGCATAAAATTGATTAAAAATAAAAAAATTAATTAGAAAACAAGATATGGCTTCTAAACAAATTATTCATTGTCAACATTGTTTTAAAGAATTTAAAAAACAAGGATGTTATGAAAATCACATTTTTGATTGTGCAAGAAAAAATGATTCATTTGAAAAAAAAACACCAACTAACATCGAATTGTGGAATATGATTACTAATTTAACTAATAAATACAATGATGTAAGCAAAGAATTATATAATATTAAAAATCAACTATCATTACGGGCTAAAAAGGTAAATATATTAAAATATTTAAATGATTATCATATTGATAATTTGGTAAACTTTAAAGAAACTATAGAATCAATTACATTAAAAGAAAAAGATCTAAAACTTGTTTTTGAACGCGGATTTGTAGACGGATTTGCTGAAATTTTAGATTATTATTTAAAACAAGTAAACTCTGGATTATTTTTACTTTGTTTTCACCAAAAAAATAATACATTATATGTGTGTAATTCAATCAATAATGAATTAAAATGGCAAATACTGGAACACAAAGATTGGGAACAAATTATGAATAAATTGAATATACAACTGTTTCAGTTATTTACAAAGTATCAAGAAGAAAATTCCGAAGATGAAGAACTTGGACAAAATATGAAAAAAATAGTATGTGCCAACATTAGTTTTGAAAAGAGATGTGTAAAAATTTATCATTCTTTATTTAAAAGCAACGCGAAACATTTTGCCTCTTCTTTTGAGACAAATTATACATAATTAAGTTATAAATGTTTTACAAATGTGCACTTTTTAAAAAAATTGATTACTTTTTTAATCTCCAGGAAGGAATCATCTTATAACAAGTTTATTGTTTAACAATGTCTTCAACAAGTTACTCTGTTTTCATCCCTCGTGTGTTTTTAAACATTAGTTCGACTCGCATTTCCAATGTGTTCCATAAACTCAATATTGGAGAAGTTGATCATGTTGATTTGGTAAAGCGCTCTAATGAAAAAAGTTCTTTCAATATGGCTTTTGTACATTTTAAGAATATGTACGATTCAAATGAAGCGCGCAGTTTTCAAGATGATGTTGCAAATCCTGATACAAAGGCTAAGATTGTCTACGATGATCCTTGGTACTGGTTTGTAATGCCTTTTACTAAGAAGGAGAAGGCCAATCAAGGCTTTAACTCTCTTGCTCCTGGTCAAGGATTTGTACCTCCAGCCCTGACTCAACCCGCAATGATGGTACCCCCTTCGCCAGGTATGATGTTGTTTTGGAGTCATGGTCCACAAGGTCCTTTCTACTACTGGGGCTTTCCTAATCCTAATGTAAATAATCAAATGTTTACTCCCAACCATCAGTCCTTTAGCCAAGGTGCTCCTATTACTCCTTCTAAGCAAAAAAGAACATTCAAGTCATACAAGAACCATAATGATCGAATCATTAATAAGACGAAAGATCCTGTGAAGCGTAACCTAAACGAAGAGTTGAATAGTGAGCAAGATTTTCCATCTTTGGAGGAGTCGAAAAATGTTACCGTACGATCTAAGAAGATGTCAGATTGGGCCGCAGAAGATGAAGACGAAGAAGACTAACTCATGAAAGAGTTTGAAAAATATAAAAAATTTATTTTGTAATTTTAACTAACTAAAAAATAAAAAAAGAAAAGCTAATAAGCTTTTTTTATTGGGTTATATTTATTATATTTATTATATTTTTTATCGATTATTATACAATTGGCAAAGACGGCATCATTGCAATACCACAAATACCCGCATCATTTCCACTTGTTGTTCTTTTAATTTTAATATATCCATCCATTCCCCAAGAGGTTCCCCAACTATTTTTTACTAACCAATATAATTCGTCGTCACTTTCTCCATATCCAACTATTAATACTCCGTGATCTAATTTAGTACCACAATTAGGATCAGACAATATACCTTCTTTATAGGATTGAAAAACACGCGTATCTGCTTCAATTGCAACTGAAACTGGATTTTGTAAAACTGCTTGTAACAATTCATTTTGATCATTTGGTTTTACATATGAACAACTTGATAAACTAACGACTTCATCACATTTTTTACAGGTTTCACTTTTTGCTTCATAACTATAAGATGATTCACTGCAAATACCATTATCAATGACAAAGTCAAAAGCATGATCCATAATTCCTCCATTGCATCCATGGTTTCCATAACTAGTTGAACAATCAACTAATTCTTGTTCAGATAAACTAATTAATTTATCATTACTTATATACCATGCTCCTTCTATTGCTCCTGTTGCACTAAAAGCCCAACAAGATCCGCATTGACCTTGATTTTTCACAGGTGTAACTGCATGATGATCACGCCAGTCAAAATTAACAGGGGCTTCTTTTTCACTATTTTGAAAAGATCCACAATTAGTCCTTTTTTTTGGAGCTTCCAGTTTATTATAAGATTTGAATTCTTCTTGTGTTAGATCAGAAAATATATTAACTCCTAATTTATAAGGATGATTTTTTAAATTTTCTTCTTCTATGAATTTTACATTGTCACTGAAAATTTCAAACCTTTTTTCCAAATGAACTATAGAATCGTACATTTTTTCGTACTTGTGCATAAATTTCTGGAAATCATGCCAAATGGTTGTATTTGAACAAGTTACACTAGAAACGACCGTCAAGCAAAGAATTGCTATTTTCCACATTTATAATTTTATTACTATTTTACTTTCTATATTTTTTTAAAATAGACTTTTTGGACTTTTTGGACTTTTTGTTCTTTTTGGACTTTTTGGACTTTTTGGACTTTTTGGACTTTTTGGACTTTTTGTTCTTTTTGTTCTTTTTTGCTTTTTTGCTTTTTTTAGCTCTTTTTACCTTTTTTCCTCCACTATGTTCAATTATTTTTATTGTATTATTATTAATTTCAATGTCTTCGTTGGCTATTAATAACTGCGTTTTTATTTCATTTATTTTAAGTTCGTTTGGTTGTTGCATACTATTTAATTTATTTATTTCATTAAAATAAGCACTCATATCTATTATTGGTTTTTCTCTCGAAGCTCTATTATAAATAATTTCAAAAATTTGATCACAACTTAAATAATCTGGTAATTTAAAATACCATTTTGCCATATATTCGAATTGAAATTTTTTAGAATAACAAAATACATCCTTGATACTTTCTCTGTATTCAGATAAAGAAGCCTCAGCACTTAATCCAAGAGCACTTTTAAAGACATTCAGATATTCATCATCATTATATTTCATAAAATAAAACAATAAATGAAAAATATTATTACCAACACCATATGGATAAGAAACATAAAAATGGTTAGCTATTACTAAAATGTTAATAAGTATAAATATACTTTTATAATTTTCATTAAGTTCTCTAGAATTTATCAATTGATAAAAATTCCTTTTACAACCAAAAACATCATCATCAAGATCAATTATTCTAACCGTATATTCGTTTGAATCATATTTTATAACCATATTAAGTGGTTTAATATCATAACAAACTAGTTTTAATTCCGTTACTAACTTAGAAACTAACTCGGCAATTTGACGAGCTATTGCCATTTGAAGAGCTATTTTATTTCTTATTTTTTCAATTTTTCTTTTTTCTTCATCTTCATCTTTATCTTTTTCTTTATCTTTTTCTTCATCTTTTTCATATTTATAGAAAAATTCATTCAAGTTTTCATCGTAGGCTTCACTTATCATAATAGTGTAAAACTTTACTACTTGATATTCTGTTTCTTTGTAATACCCATATTCATATATTTCTGGACAAATTTCATTTTCATTGGCATAATACCAGTTTAAATAGGTATTATAAATATCTTCAAACCTAGCTAGATATTCAATAGGATTGTTTGTTCTTTTATAAGCAATCGGTTCTTTTGAATAACGAATACTTATTCTTTTATTTTTTTGTTTTGTTTGATCTTTATTATAAATAAGGACAGTATTATAAGTTCCTGAGCTTGTTACTTCTGGTTTTGCATCTTTGTTTATCAAATACATTTTTTTATAGTCATCTAATGTTAGTATAGTATTCTCAATTCTATTATTTAATAGTACTTGTCCATCTTGTTCTACATCTTCTACATCCATTTATAATAAAATTATATTTTTTTATTATAAAAATATATTTTGTAATGTATTTAAACATACCTTAAAAATAAAATGAATAATGATATATAAGTTATTTGTTATTTTACCATTGTGTTATGCTTTTCAAAATGTAAATGTAAAAAAAAAAAATTTTGTATTGTATAATGAAAACACAAACATTGACCTTTTTGCAAGCGAAAATAAAAATTTAAAAAAATATATTGAAAATAAAATAAAAGAACAAGATGAAAATTTACTTGCTTTGAATATTACTTCTTCTTCTGAACAAGTTAGAAATGTTACTAATTTAGGTAAATATAAAGATCAAGATGGTAAATCCAATGTATGGGCAGTTGAGCCACTTATGGAAATTGATAAAAAAGATATAAATTATCCTTTACTTGTTAGTGCATCATTTGGATCTATTGCTTTTTTTTATGTATTTATTCAATCACTAGCTAAACTTACTTATGATTACTAAAAATAAATAGTAAATATTATTATTTATTTTTCATTTATTCTAAATTATATTTATTTTTAAATTCGTCAAGAGTAAAAATCGGTATATTTTTTTCACGCGCTGCATTTGCCTTTCCTGTATCTTGATCCTTGTCCTTTACAATCACTGCAAATGTATTTTTACTTACAGAACTAGATTCTTTTGCACCTAAAGATTTTAAAATTTCTATCAATTTTTTATCTTTGAATCCAGTCATAACAATAGTTTTTTCAAACAAAGGATGACTTGTATTTATTAAAGCTGTTTTTTTAGTTTCCATCAATTTATCTTCCATGTTTGCATCTTTTAGAAAATAAAGAAATTTTTGTATATGTTTTACAAACTTTTCAGCCGTCTTTATTTCAATACTTTTAATAGACTTTATTTTTTCTATTTTTTCTTGGTTGCTTTCTTCACTTGTTAAAATATCAGGATATCTACTCATAATGAGTTCAATCTTTTTTTCTCCAAATCCTCTTCCAAATACATTCGAAATAGTCATTAGTTTTATCAAAGACGCGTCTTTTAATTTATTTTGCAACGATGCATACACTTTTTTAGCCATACTTGAAACCTTTTCTTTTTTTGAATCCTTGGCTTTGAAAACATCAGTCATTTGTTTCTCGGTCATTCCAATAACTTTGGGGACACTATCATAACCTGCTTTATAGAGTTTCTTTACATTGCCTTCTCCTAATCCATCCACATCTTTTAAAAAGCTAGTCATATTCTTTAATTTGACCGTTTCATCTTCGTCTGCATCTTGTAAAATAATATCAATGTGTGTTTCATTCCATGTATAAGCTACATCTGGCATTTTTGCCTCTTTAGCTGGTTCAATTACTTCCATAATATGAGGTATTACATCACCACTTCTAATTAGTTTAACAATTGCACCAATACCTAATTTATTACTTTCAACAAATGCCGCATTAAAAGCGGTTGCATATTCAATTTTTGCTCCTCCCAACTCTACTGGTTCAATTTGTATACGAGGTTTTAAATAACCATCTTTACTAGGGGCCCATAAAACATTTAATACTTTAGCTTCTGCAATTTGATCCATTAACACCATTTTAAATGCAAAAGCGTGATCTGGATTTTTGTTTTTTCTAGAATAGATTTCATTATTAGAAACTATAATTCCATCAATTGTATATTCATAATTTTCTCTCCAATCAACCAACAACTCTGACAAATAATCATTTGTTACTTTTTCTTTTGTCTCGTGTATTACATTTTTTATATTCATACCGTCTAATAAAAACATTTGATCTTGCGGTTTGTAATCAGGCTTAATAACTTCATAACTAACAAAATTCACATCCTTTATTTTTTCTGGATCAATCGTTTTTTGATTGACTAAACCCGATACCAGATTTCGTGCGTTGGAAAATTTCTCCTTGTATTTTTCTATAAATAATGATTTTGTCATAATCAATTCACCACGAATGGTCGTGTCTGGAATTTCAGGTAATTGTAAGTAGGGTATTAAATGACTAATATTCTGTCCTTCCACTCCATTTCCACGCGTATACAACTTTCTTTCATTATTTTCAGTGGAATATAAAGCACTTACTCCATCCAATTTTGCAGAAATAACATAAGGTCCCTTGTACTTATTCATCCATTTATCAAGTGCTTTTGTGTCTGGCTTGATTTTGTCCATCGATGGCATTGCATAAGGAAGTTTTACTTTGTTTTGAACGGGTGCACCAATTTGATCTAATACTTTATTTTTTGGGTATTTTTTTTCCATGTATTCTTTAATAATATCATATTCGTTATCTGTGAGTAAAACATTTTCAGCATCATTATAATATATTTTTTGCGTTTCATCTAATATTTTTGCCAATTTTTTTTCAGATAACATTTTTAAAGCATCCATTCCATCTTTTTTGAAAAGTTGAATGTTTTTTTTGAAATCATTGGATGTATCAGTCTTTTTCAGTGTTTTATTTTTTGCCGTTTTTATAGGTAATGTTGGAATATCTTCTTTTGCTTCATGAATAAGTAATTTTAACGATTCTATTCCCTTTCTATTTTTCGGTTCCTTGTATTCCATATTCAAAAAGGCAAATATAGATTGTTCTGTTGGAAAATCAATATTGACCTTTTCGTCTTTTTTTCCAGATGTTTTTTTTGTCAATGCGTGTTCATTTAAACTGTAACCTAAATTTAATGCATGTTGACGCATTACTGTATTAAATGCTTTGCTTCCTGTAAAATACAGTGTTGCAAATGCGTATTCTGTAGGAGGACTATATAAAAAGTCAATGCGCCTTGGTATAGAATCATCCAGTTTTCCAATAGTAAGACTTTTCATTGCTCCTCGTGACAATACTTCAATAATAATTTTCTTCTCAATTAGTGCATCCAGAAAGTTCTTAAATGCGTCTTTATTGTTTTCTTCATTGGTTATGATAATATCTATATCACCTGAACTCTTTGCTTCACGACGAAAACTACCTACAATTTCAAATTTGCTTCCAGAGGGTGTCGATTCTTTGAATATTTTTTCAAACACTTTGTTATAATCTTCAATTTCTTCACGCGGAATTCTTTTTAACAAGTCTTGGTAATATTTTAGCCCAGTTTTTTGTTTATCATTTAATAAATCTTGATTTTCTTTCAAATCACTCAAAGTATAAATATCTTTGGAGATTAATTCATTTGCCTTTTTTCCACCAATTCCATAAATATTGGTAAAAATTTTCCAAGCTGAATATTTTTTCCACAATTCTTCATTGTTTTTTTTTTGCTCCAATTCAGCTAATTTACCGGTTTTTTGAAATACTTTTAATTTTTCTAATATTTGTTTGCCAATTCCCTTTTTTCCTTCCAATATTTCCACATTTACAATATCTTCTGGAAAGGCTTCAATGGATGCAGCAGCCTTTTTATAAGCTTGCGATTTGAAGAATTCTCCTTCAAACAAAGTAATTTCTGCATATTCTTCCAAAGCCTTGATTATATCTTGATTCATTGGTTTAGTTTTGTCGTTTTTGTTTAAATCGATTTTTTCTTCTTCTTTATTCAATTTTTTATTAGATACTTTTATAGTTTTAGCTAGTGCCTTTTTTTTAGTGCTTTTTTTTACTGTTTCGGAAGAATGATTTTTACAATATCCAAATGTTTTTAGTGTTTTTTTGTCATTTACGCTTGTTGCACAAATATCTCCTTTTTCTGTTTCTACACAATGATTGTGTTCTTCCCATTTATATTTAAATGGAAAAACACAATCACCCTCTAAAATTTTTTTATTTTTCTCTTTTTTTCCGAATTTGTTAATATTTGAGGCTTTCATATATTTTATATGAATATATTTAATTTTATTAATTAAATTTATTGCCCTATTTTATATGTTGGTGAAAAATCAAGGAATGTATACCACTAGTGTAAATGGAAAAGTATTAAATAAAGGAAAGTGGAATATGAATTATGATGGAGAAACTTTAGACTTGAAAGCAAAACATAATGATGATGCTTTATTTATTGAGTTAAATAACGAAGAAATTGCCCAATTATTGCAAATTCCTGCAAGTGATGATTTAATACACGACCGATTGGAAAATTTATTATCCAAAGAAGAGGAAATTTATCCAATTATTTTGGAACATGAAAGTCATAAAAAAAATACTAAAAATTCTAGAAAAAAAAAGAGAAAACCAGGCAAAAAGGAAAAAAAAGGCAAAAGTACCAAAAAAAATAGACCTGATTATATGAAAACTATTTACTAAGTTTAAAAAATATATTTAGACAAACTTTCTCTAGCTTGAATTATGTTTAATATATTTATCTTTTTATCGATAAATATATTAATATAATATTGTAAACTCTATTGCTAATGAAAAATTATTATTTTGAATATCTATTAGGTCTCCAAATTTATTTAATAATTGAATTTTTATTTTACTTATTGTAACTGGACCCAAATATTCCCGCATTTTAAATACTTGATCCGATTTATCACTAATCATTAAATCATAAGTTGGAGCATTTACAGCAAGTCTTCCTAATAAGTTATTTCCAATAAATATATCACCAATATTACTAGAAATGGCTTCATTTATACAATTATTATTAAAATCATTAATTGAAATAAAAATGTAATGGTTTTTTCCATCTCCAAAAGAACCTTCACTCGTAATAACACCGTCATGATTTTGATAACCTGAACCTACGGAATTCGCATTTAAAAACCGTCTTGTATTTTTTTTTTTCTCCTTTATAAGTGTAGTTTCTAAATCCCATATACCATCCTAATGTTCTATTAAATTTTCTTAATAATTCTGGTTCTTTTAATCCTTTTTGTGGTTCAAAAAATATAATTTCATAATAAAAGTCAGGCGAATATCCATTTGCACTAGGATCATAGATGTAAGGTACATTAGAAGAATGTATAGCGTTGGAATCTAAATTCATATTTCTAATTCGAAATTCTGTTTTTGTTGTTTTTGGATCCATATAGACCATTAAATATTGCAATCCACCACTTTGGTCAATCAATATGTTGTTAATTTCTATTTGTAATTCTTCGTTACTGTAATTACCACTAGGAATCGTAATTGTATGTGTTTTATTACCATAAAGAACAGAATTGTATGTTTTAATTGTAAATATATTATTTTTATTGTATTCAGAAATATCATACCACATTACGGGGAGCTCAAATGAAGCTAATCTCATCTTTACAACATTATTTATGGGTTGATGAAATTGCCATGTGAAATCATTACTAGATGTTGTTGTATAATTTTTTCTAAACAAACTATCAACTGAAACTAATTTTGTAAAAGTCCTTTTTTCCACTGGATTCAATGTACCAGTTGGATAATTATATTCATAGGTATTTACTGTTGGAATAATTTTTTCATTTATAACTGCATGGTTGTCAGCTAGTAATTGATTTTCACTTTGTAAAATATCAAAATTAGTAGGAGGTAATTGTACAGGACTTCTTTTTTCAACATAGTTTAATAATTTATTGCTAATTTGATCAGAAAATTTTAAAATACTAGCTATTTCATCTTTTTCTAATCCTAATTCTTGAATTCCTTTTTTAAATTTTTGAGTGCTTTGAATGATTGTTTTTGCGTTTAATGTTTCTATATTATCATTTATACTCAATACTTGACACATATCTTCAAAATTATATTTTTCAATTTCTAAATCAAACATATAAAATGTATACTGATTAAAAATATATATTTTTTTACATATTTTTAAGTGAATAATATTTGGGTTAATTCATATATTGTTTCATTACCATTTTTCTTTCTTTAAAATTTCTCGTAAAATGTAATAATCTGTATCTGAATAAGATCTAGTTTTTCTTCTTTCTTTATAATTATCTTGTTGATCTTTTTCCATTAATTTCATATAATAAGGGGAAGCATATATTAAATTGTTATTTTCGATTTCATAAATGGAATCAACATAAAGCCTTTTTTTGTACTTATTTACAACTACTTTTAAAAATTCACTCATATTATCAAATTTTTCGTCGTCAAAATAGAACACAAATATACACCTTTTTTTCATCTTTTTTATAGAACCTTCACACTCAGAATACTGAAAATAATTACTACATTCATTTGACTCGGCGCAACTTACTAGATTACCTAACAAATTTGTTACATTTTTTTGCTTCTTCAAGTCGTAAGAAATTTCAATTTCATAACCCATTATATAATAACTAAATATTTTTATCCTACAATATTGTAGGTACTTTTTCAAAGTTAATTTATAATTTCTATTTAGAAAAATATGATAATTAATTACAAGTAATTTTGTATATATAATATATGTCTTATAGTTCAAATTCTTGGAAGTCTGTTGGAGGAATAAATAGAAGTTCCCATCAGAATATAGCCAATATTGCAGATATGAATACAAAAAACTTGATTATTAACAAAATGGGAAATTCTAATTTGCAAAAAATAAATGTACAAGCTAATTTGATTTCTGATATTAGTGCTGGAATTAGAAGTAAAATTCAATCTAATAATTCTGAAAATGTTGTTTTGTTTTATGAAATGAACTCTTTAGATATAAGTAGTAATATTGAAAACAAAACATTATGGCAAACTCCTGATATACAAGAAAATAAACATAAATTTAACTTACAACCTACAACATATGCAAACAATGTATATACAGCAACTGCAAATTTTGATCCTATTTATGGAGCAAATTTACAGTTTGCCGGCAATAATGTTACTTATTCTTCTATTGAAAAAATAAACTATGAATCAGTATTTGGTAATTCTAAATTCACTGTTCCACCTTTGTCTAATTATTCATTTGAACATACCATGACTTTAACAAGTTGGATTAAAATAGATAACAGTATGAATAGTTATTTTAATTTGTTTGGAATGGATACTTATGATAGTACTAATAAACAAACAAACTTGTTAAAAATTAACAGTGATTTTTCAAAAAATACAATTATAGAAAATTCCGATATTTCATCTTGTATGTATGTGTGGTATCCTAATCTTAATAAAAAAATTCAACTTACATATGTAGCAAAAAAAGGAAATTTTTCTCAATTAATTAGCAGAGAAATTGGCGATATTTCTTCTATTCCTCGTAATCAGTGGAGTTTATTTGTTTTGACATTAACTGGATATTCAATAAATATTTATGTTAATGGAAATTTATATTTTACTGAAATATTAGATGAAAAATTAGTTACCAGTATACCAACCGAAAACTTTATAATTAATGCGGGACCATATTGGGTAGATCCTACCAATAATAATAATATATATCAATTTATCGATACTAATCCTGGTGGTTTTAACCTTGTTTCTCAAAATCAACTTCCCTACAATAATGGATCTGTTCAACTCATGCATTTACATGTTTATAATTCTATTTTTCCTTCATCCATGATTGATGAATTGTATAATATTGGACCTAAAAAATTTCAAGGCTACAATTATATTTTGGATAATGATGGTCTTTTTATAAGAAATGAAACTTTACTTGGAAATAATCTCTCTGTTGGAGGAATAACCAACTTTATAGGTACAACTAGGCATTATAGCAGTACTATTTTTTATGGACCAACAAATTTTCAAGGAAATATTTTTCATCGTGGATACATGGAAGTTGATGGAAACACGCAAATTGATGGAAACATGGAAGTTGATGGAAATATGGAAGTTGATGGAGATGTGAAAATCGATGGAACTTTAACTATTAATGGTAAAATAATGCTAAATGGTAGGGAATTAAGTTAAAGACTAGTAATAAACGAATAAAGTAGATTCTTAACAAAATTGATTTATAGATTGATTATTAAGATAAATTACAAAACATGAATAATTTATCTTATTTGGCCAAGTTACATCCTCACAACAGGGATGAAAGAATTGTATTTGATGAAGGACCTCATATTTATTATATAGATGGATCTTGTCATCAATACATATCGTGTACGACCTGGAATCATAGTCATTTTGAACATTTTAATGCTGATTTAATTATTTCCAACATGATGAAGTCTGTAAAATGGCCACAAAATAAATATTATGGTAAAACCACTAGTGAAATTAAAGCTCTATGGGATAAAAATCGTGATGAAGCCGCAGAAGCAGGTACTAAAATGCATCTTGACATTGAATGTTATTATAACCAATGTCCGAATAACAATGATTCAGTAGAATACAAATACTTTTTGAATTTTTTGAAACACTATAGTCACTTGAAACCATATCGCACTGAATGGACTGTTTTCCATGAAGATTTAAAGATAGCCGGTTCCATTGATATGGTTTTTGAAAATGAAGATGGCACACTCTTGATTTATGATTGGAAAAGATGCAAAGAAATTGTAAAAACAAATGGATTTGGAAAATGGGGAAATAAAGATTGCATAGAACATTTACCCGATACAAACTATTGGCATTATAGCTTACAATTAAATACATACAAGGCAATTTTGGAAGAAAAATATGATAAGAAAGTAAGTGAATTGTATTTGGTATGTTTACACCCGGAAAATAAAAATAAAGATTATTTACGCATCAAAGTTCCTGATTTACAAGAAGAAGTTGCTGAATTATTTCAACTTAGAAGAAAACAATTGGAAAAAATTAATACTTAAATAAAAAATATTTACTTTATTATGTACTTTTTTAATTTACTTACAGGATATTTAAAAAAAAAATCTTTTTGGTTAGGATGCTCTTTAGCTTTAGGTATAGGGATATTTGGAAGTTTTTTTATTTTGCCTAATTCTTTACATAACAAAGGAAAATTACCTATTATTGAACCCTATGAAAACAAATACTATGATTCATTTGATTTATTAGAATCACGCACTCTCAATGAACAAGACAAAAAGGCATTAAGACTTTCTATACTTGTTGAACATACACCAAAAGGAAATGTATTAATGTATTATGATATGGATAAAGAGTCTTTTATTTATTATTGTGATTCAAAAGATATTTCATACATATATTTAGAAACTGTGTTGCGAAAATATGCTTTGACTTTTGATTGTAAAAGTATTGTTGTAGATATTAAACATGAATTACAACAAGCTAAAAAAGAAAAACCTAGTAAAAAAGTAGAATTAGTAGAAAAAAACAATGTGTATGTTGAATTTAAAGAATATAACAAATCAGGCCTCAAAAAAGAAGGAAATACATCAAAATCATTGTTGCGTGAAAAAGCAAATCGTTATTCTTACAAAGGAAAAATAAAAGATTTTGATTTTGTTCAAAAATATCATAAGAAAGAGGAAACGATTAGCTATGAAACATTTAAGAATTTAATGAATAAAAAAAATTAAACATAGAATATATAGAATGATTGATTTAAACAAAATTCCTAATCAACAAGAAAAAATAAATGAATTTATAAAAGTAATTCTTAATCAATTAGATGTTAAAAAGCTAAAAATAAATGATCAAATGCAAAATATTTCGAAACAATCTACTAGCTCTTTTTTCAATTCAATTCAAAATCCTATTAAACCAGGTAATGGTTTTCTAGTTATTTTAATTTCAATTGTATCTTTATTAAATATTTTTATTCAAGGTTTTAGAGATGGAATTGCTAACGCTCAAAAAAAACTCAATGAAAAAGCCCAACAATATGGAGGAAAAAAAAAAAATAGAATCCAAGAACAAATCAATAATTTAAACTCTTTGTTAAATGATGCAGATACCAGAATTGAAAAACTTTTACAATCAAAACAGTCAGGAGGGAATACTACTGGTACTGTAAGTGGGGCGACTACTGGTAATGCTAGTGTAAGTGGGACGACTACTGGTAATGCTAGTGTAAGTGAGGCGACTACTGGTAATGTAAGTGGGGCAGAAATAATGAGTATAGCAAATGATGCATTCGAAACAGCATCAAAAATTGCTGTAAAAAAAATAGGAGATTTACTTAACTATTCTCTAGAAAAGGCATCTGAATTTTTTGGAAATGAAGATATTCTTAATACTCCATATGATGAACTTAGCCCACAATTAAACAAAAAAATTGTTTTAATTGCAAGTCTTTTAAACCAAATTCTAAATAATCCTGCTACGAAAGAATCTATAAGAGAAATTGCCCAAATTATTGCCTCTTCTCTTGTAGAATTGTTGAGAGAAATTCAACCCGATGTAGATGAAGTTACAGAACAAGCTGTATTTATGTTGAAAAAATCTGCTGAAAAATTTTCTCGTGGTGCCTCTAATACTGGATTGGCTGTAGCGATGTCTGCATTGGGAGAAATACCTTATTTAGGTGGTATTATTGATCTTGTTATTGCTATTGGGAAAGGATTTAATACACTTTCCAGTACATTTAGTGAAACAGTTGATCCAGCTACCAAAGTAGCTTCAAAATTGGGTGATATGGCTGAAAGAACAACCACTACTGTAGAAAAATTGCAAAATGAAATAAAAGAACCTATACAACAAATTAAAACAACAATTGGTAATAATAATACAACTATTGGTAATAATAATACAACTATTGGTAATAATAATATGAATCTACGAGGAGGTGTCGGTAATTTTTTACCAAATCACAAAATTCATGGTAAAATAAATGCACATAGAAAAAGAATCGCCAAAACTTTAAAAATATTCAACAAAACACTTCCAAAATTAAAGTATACCCATTCTAATAAACCTTATGTTTTACGAAATAAATCTAAATTAAAACGCAAAAAAAGAAGCAAAAAAAAGATTTTTAAAAAGTAAAGTGTAACTTTTTTATATCTTTAATTAGTGCTTATTTTTCAGTGCTTTTTTCGTTGTTCATTTTCTCTTTAAAATTTAAAAATCCTATACTTTTTTCCATATCAAAAGAAGACTCTAAATGTGATTTAGCTATTTCTAATGTTTTTTTTTCTTTTTCGTCTAATGAATCTATATATTTTTCAATCATTGATGTTTGTTTATTTTTTGATTTTTTCATGTTGAATATATTACTTTATTCTTTAATATATTCAATTTTATAATTTTATTAGTTATAATTAAAGTTATTTTCATCATCATTTATTCTATTTGTAAGTAAAATTACATCAAACAAATTTTCACAAATAATGTCTTCGATTACATAGTACCCCTTGTTTTGCCATTTTTTCGTTTGTACTGAGATACTTGATCCTAATAATATCGATTCCATTTCAGTAGATTGTAAAATAATTAGACACGAACCAACCTCTATAGAACCAATTTGATCATTATAATACTCATAAACTTTAAAATCATCTTTATTAAATGGACCATCAATTAAAGTTTTCAAAAATGGAATTTTTTTCACAAAATTTTTTGTACATCCTATTCTTACTCCGTAATTAGGAAATACCAAACAAACAGTGTCTTTGTGATTTATAAAACTGATTTGTCTCAATGACAATGAATTTGAACATTTTTCCAAAGGTAATACATATAAATCACTGGCTAAATAATTGTCTAATATATTATACTTTGCTTGAATAAAATTATCCATTTCATAAATGTCCTTAAATCCTCGTGTTCTCAATGCACCCTCTTGCATTACTATATTGTTTTCTTTGAAAAAACTCATTGTCTCTAGTTATTGTTAATAAACGATTCTGTCAACTTATTTTTTAAGGATTTGACATCAATTTTTTAAAGATTTGTTATTGGTTTTTAAAGATTTGTTATTGGTTTTTCAAGATTTCTTATTCGTTTTTTACTATTTTACAAGGCAGGTCTTAATCTTAATTTTCATATTTAATCATGCAAATTAAATTACCATTTAATTGTACACTTGTTTTTTGTAGGATTTTAGTTATTTGACTATCAATTACATAATTATTATTTAATAAAAATTCAAATAAATTAGGAATTTCATCTTCACACATCAGGTCGTGAACACATTGTAAACTATTTATTGCAAATACGCAACTTGGTGGTGGACATGAAATTGGTGTGGATTGGAAAGGAGAAAGTTTTTGTAAAGAAATTCTTTTTATTACATTTTCCAATGGTCCTATTGGTCGTTTGTTTAATACTAATATATTTTTATAAGATTGATTTAAACTGTCATAATAAGGCATTGTTTTTAATAAATAAATTTGCATTTTATTTATATTAAGTAAAAAAATTGAACAACTTATTTTTTTACTTACTAAATTAAAATTGATATATACTCTATGGAAACTGAAACATTATTTAATATTTCTGTAAATAGTAAAATTGTACATGATGTGAAGAATGTTGAGAATGATGATGTGAAGATTCATGTGGATGATGATGTGAAGATTCATGTGGATGATGATGTGAAGATTCATGTGGATGAATCGGATCAAGAAGATAGTAAAAATATTTTTCGGTTTAAATTTACTCCAGAATTTTGTGCCTGTTTGAGTGATTTCTCTAAACTTCATCAGTACGATGATCGTGTTACTTATAAGGATTCTTGGAAATTATGGGTGGAAAATAATCAAGAAATGGTTGATAATGAATACAGACTTTTGGAAAGTATAGGTTATCAAGGAAATATTATGGATAAAATGTTCAAAAGTGGTCGGTATTATTTTCGTAAAAAGACTCAAAAAGAGGTTAAAAAAAGAAGAAATTATGTTTCCATTGATAAAGATGTTATTGAATCTATGGATGCTTTTATTGAATCTCATTATTCTGAAACAACCTTTAAACCGTCAACTTGTTATACTTCATTTTGTGATGAATTTGAAGAATTACTGACTGAAGAGTGTGTGCGACTAAAAGAATTAAAAATGGATGATGAAGAAATTCAATACAAATTTAAAAAAACATTCAAAAATAGATATTATTTGTTTTGCCAAAATAAAAAGAAGGAAACTGTAGAAAATACAGATAAATAAAATTTCGGTAAATTACCATATTAAAATTAGTTATTTATTTTAATGAGTAAATTATGTAAAAATACTTTTTTTTTAAACAATGATTTATATATTTCAAAAAAAATTCAAAATATTCCATTTTATTTTTTTTATTTTCAACCTACCTTATTTGTTGAAGATTTTGATTGTTCCATGTCTCCTATTCAGTATTCCAATCAAGAAATTGCTTATAAACTTGTTGAAAAAGAAGATTTTGATTATCCATTAATTCAGTACAAAACTTATCCTTCATTTACTGGAATTTCTCTCTATCATGTTTTTTCTAGTTGTCAACTTTTACATAAAAATAATACTTCTTTTATTTTATTTGATGATTCCATTATCTTTTTTGAAAAAGAAGAACAGAGAGAAAATAGATTACCCGTTTTACAAAATTTTGGATATAGTCTTTATTTTCCACATGTTTCCTTTGATTTATTAATATCTTATTTTCCTATTGATTTTCTTGAAAATAAATATATTTGTTTAGATGTATTTTTAATTTGTTATTTGGTACAATATGATATAAATATTTTTGATTTAGTGGAGTTAGATAAAGTAACCAGTTTGTTTTTGAAACAAAGAAATTATTATGATAAAAATTATGTGATTTTTTATTTACAATATTTTTTAAATTTCTCTCAAGTACAAATTATTAAATATTTGTTTCAATTTAAATATACATGGACTTTTGTATCTTTGTGTGATTATTTTTTATTGAATTATAAAGATCTTTGTAATTCTTTACAATTGACTGAATTATTTAAAAAATATATGAATTCACTACCAAAAGAGAGAAATAAAGAATTCATCAATAATATTTATGAATGTATTTTTGTATAAAATAATATGAACATTTTATACAAAATTTTTTAACCTTTTTTGTATGTTTTAGCTGCTGCTTTTAAAACATCTTTTAAACTAAATCCCTTCATTTGTGATCTTGTACTTTTTACATGCATCATCCATTTAGAAGGTGGTCTTTTTTTACCTGATCTTCTTTTTTTGCTTTTTTTATCTGCTTTTTTTCCACTCTTTCTTTTTTTACCTCCACTTTTTTTCATTGTTTTCGGTAATCCTGTATAAGTTCCTGTAAGTTCTGTAGTATGACCACATGTAGGGCATTGTTCTGTATGTTTTGTATTCATTTATATATATTAACAATACATTATATTTTATAAAATTGATTTAAATTTATATCATCTTTTTTTTTTAACAATGTCTAAACTAACTTTAACGCGATATCTTTATTTATATGATGAAGTGGTTTTATCCTTTTTAACCTGTTTATTGGAAAAAACATCTTTGGACGAATGTAATTTCTGGTTTTCAGAAATTTATTTTTCTGGCTTTAAAGATCAAGCATGGGCACTTTTGATGTTTGTATATTTTGATTTTTATTTTATATATAATGTGGATTTTATATCATTTTTAGATAAAAAATATCAAGAACAAGATCTTAAAAGTGCATTAACTATAATCAAAAATTTATATAATATGAAATCTGATTGTTTTGTATTTTTGTCAAGACAATATAATAGTCAAGTTAAGAAAATTAATCACATTTACAGAGGAAAAAAACCCAATTGGCTTTTAACATATCCGTCTAAGTATCATAAATTCTTTCGATACTTGAAAAATAAAAAGTATCATTATGCTGTTTCTTGTTTGCCAGAAGTAATAAATGATGAATTATACGAATGTTTTCAAAAGTTTTTTGAAATACCGAATGAAGAAATAGAAAAAATTAAAAAATTACTTTCTGAAACCTATTATCTAAATGATGGTCACAAACTCTGGGCTCTTGTTTGTTTATTTGTTGTTTATTCTGATTTTTATAAAGATAAAAAGAAGGTTTTGTATTTGGGAAATATTGATAAAACTTATGACTCTTTGATGGAATTTAATCATACTACTGTAGATCCTGTTTATAAGACTTTGGTTAAAAAACGACCGTTTACCATTCATCCATTAGTTTCATGTTTTCATTTAGGTCGTGATGATTTTTTAGAAAGTAATGACAATATGAATGGTTGTTTCTTTGATAATTGGATTTATTATGCATATAATTCTCCTCTTTGGGAAAGTCGTATTAATTCTTATGATGTTTTATTAAATGAAACTAAAGAAAAAATAGAATTTCAACTTGACGATGAACTAGAAGATTTTCACCAACATTTTGGATATGAACCAGATGAGCAAAGTAAAGAAGTCCAGATAAAACACGCACCTATTTTAGAAAATAATATATGGAAAGAATGGGTAGAAAGATTGTTTTTTGAAGATAAGGAAAATATAAATAATAATTGGTTGGAATATTGCATTGAAGAAAAATATTTTGATGACAACTTTCGCTTTTTATATTGAATAAAATTGAATAAAAATAATATATTTTAAATTCATTAAATATATTATTAACAATGGTTAAAAATCAAAAAGGAGGTAATAAATCTAAAAAACTAGGAAGAAAATTTATTTCTGCTACCGTGGATAGAAGACTACGATATGCACAAGAAGATGGAGAAATTTATGGAGTAGTTACAAAATTATTAGGTAATGGAATGTTTTATATTAATGATTGTGATGGTAATGAAAGATTAGTTGTTATGAGGAATAAATTTAAAGGGCGAGGTAAGCGTGACAATACTGTTATTCTGGGAGGATGGGTATTAGTTGGAGAGCGAGAGTTTGAAAGTTGCGCGCATCCCAAATGTGATTTACTAGAAGTCTATAATGATGGTGAAAAGCAGAGATTGAAAAATAGTGGGGACCCTTTGTTTTCCAAGTTAAAAAGTGATTATGATAATATTGTCAATGAATCTGATGAAAGTGAAGTGCTTTTTACAAATGTACAAGAAAATGAGGCATTGTTGCAAGAAATTAAACAAGGACAAAATGATAATAAAACTGTTTTAATGGTTTCTCTTGATGAGGAAGAAGAGGAAATTGATGTTGATGATATTTAAAAATACTTTTATTTTTCCATAATTAGAAAAAAAATAAAAATTTTTTTTTTGGTAGCTTTCCTAATCTATTTCCTCGTCTGTTTCTTCGTTTGTTTCTGTGTTGGTTTCTTCGTTTGTTTCCTCTTTTGTTTCCTCGTTTGTTTCTTCGTTTGTTTCCTCGTTTGTTTCTGTGTTGGAAATATCTTGCAGACTATTTAAAATTGCTTGGTTTAATTGTTCTTCTTCATTTAAGTATGGTTGAAAACGAAAAGAAGAGTTAAATAATGATTCGGTATTATTTAACGATGATAAAAATTGATTTCTTGATTGTTGAAGGGGAATATTATTGTTATTATTTTCCTCATCTGAATCATTTTTTATTTCTACACTTTCAAATTTATATCTACAAATAGGACATTCATTGCTTTGTTTTTCAAGCCATCTTTCTACAGTTCCTTCTGAAAATCCATGATTACATGGTAATATAGTAATAATATCACCTTCTTCAAATACATCTTGTGTAATAGGGCATGTTTCATTAGAACAAATATTTTTTTCATATTTTACTTTTTTTAATAGATCTTTTGCCTTTTCAGAAATTACATTTTTATATATTTTTTCATCATAGAGAGAACTATTTAATATACTATTTGAAGTGTTTTCTCCAGAAAATAAGTTGCTATTTCTTGAAAATAAACTCGTGTTTTCCTGATTGTTTATTAAAAAATTACTAAACATGAATCTTTCTAACATTTGATCTAGCTCATTTAAATTTCTTCTTCGTATAGGATTTGTTGAACTATCATTTAATGGTATTTGAAACATAGGAGAATCAAAAAATATATTTTCATCATTTGGCATATTAATTGTTGTTTGATTAATTGCAAATGGATTTGTAAATTGGTCATGTATGAATCTTGAAGAACTTGGGATCAAGTTACTTGGATCTCTTATTGGAAAAGAACGAATGTATTGTGGGTTTCGAATATGTCGATTTTCTTCAAAAATTCTAGAGTTTATGTTTGATGTTGGGTACCTTGGATATCTTTGTGTTCTATGATAATTTCTTAAATAAGGATGAATTGGTCTATTCAAATAAAAAGGATTATTTATGGATTCATCATCGTTTTCATCATCGTTTTCATCATCGTTTTCATCATCATTTTCATCATTTTCATTATTTTCATTATTTTCATCATTTTCATCATTTTCATCATTTTCATCATTTTCATCATTTTCATCATTTTCATCATTTTCATCATTTTCATCATTTATAATTTGTTCGATTCTGTTTACCATTGTTTCCTCTAATTCATCATCACTATAGTTTATTTCTTCATCAATATTCATTTCTTCTAATAAAGAATCTTCATCATCGTCATCATCAGGTAAATCATATTGTAAATCATATGGTAAATTATATTGTAAATCATATTCTTGTAAATCATATTGTTGTAAATTATTTTGTAAATTATTTTGTAAATTATTTTGTAAATTATTTGATAAATCGTTTATTATTTCATTCAGACATATATCATCCATTATTGTATTTATTAAATTAAACATATTCATATTTCTTATATATCAATATATTTTTAAACA
>MDTB01023276.1_pt1 | contig 28978 bp, 26 predicted proteins | sample 811161 | NCBI WGS metagenome assembly MDTB01 (sample SAMN05326650, study PRJNA326480) | marine metagenome | isolation source: seawater | place: Mediterranean Sea | collected 2009
AAGCTTGACCCATAAATATATTTTTTAAAATAAGCTTTGTAATCAGTAATTTGCTTATCATTCAATGTAAGAATTAATCCCTCTTTATAAATAATCACAAAATATATTTTATTTTCTTTACAAATATTTGGTAAAGGGCGTAATGCTGAATAAACAAAATTACATGTAATTAATTTTGAAAAATTATAATTTTTTCTTAATTTTAATATTATAAGTTTTAGCATATTTGTATATCTTGTTACATCTTTTCTATATTTTTCGGTAAAGTATTCATCCACATCAGGCGTTACTTTTTTTAAATAAAAATTTTGAAGCCTTTTAAAATGTCCTACTTCAATAATGATAAAATTATACTTATTTGTATTTTGAGATAATATTTTTAAATCAAAGTGAAATTCATCTTTTGCAAAAACTAAGATAGTTTCTTTTCCATTACCTAAATAGTAAACTAATAAATTGAATCCAAAATAAACAATTGAAGAACTATTTAAAATATATCCAAAATAAATTAACAATCTCGCAATGCGATATTTAAAAGATTTAAATATTTTTATCATTTATTCTTTAAACCAACCTTTTTCGTGTATTTTTGTGCCAAAATATTTAGCACCTCTAATAGAATAGTGTCCAGAGTCAATAATCGATAAACTATTATTTTCTAATAAAACAATACATTGCGTTCTTTTTTTATCACATTGTAAGTTATGCTTGTTTAAATATTTATATCCATGGAATTTTGATAATTTTTTAATTTTATCATCAACTACAAGTAAATCTTTATTAAATAAATTTACAGAATATTTATTTATGCTTTGAAGGTTACCTTTATTAATCTTATTTATATTTCTATCTCTATAAAGTACATAAGAGAGTATATCAGAACCAGCTGTATAGAATGATGGTTGAGAGCTAGTTATATACACCTTTTTTTTGTCTCTTTTAAATATTTCAGACATGATTGGGAAGCCGTCTTCATCATCAATTTTACCCTTATTAGTATCAAAATAATAAGCTCCAGAAATTATTATAAAATTTGCATCTTTATATAATTTACTTTCTAAAAAATTTTTTATTTTTTTTTCTATTTTATATTTATTATTTTTAAATTCAGAAATTCTTATCTTTGGAGAGTATAATGAAAAATTAATATCAGAAAACAAATTACTATTTAGATGCATTGATAAAAATAAATCCTCAGCCATTGAGTCACCTATTATTAAATAATTTAATTGATTATTTAATGGAAAGGCTTTATTTGAATGATCACTAATTAACTTCATTTTTTGTTCATCAATATTTACGTAATTCAAATTTATCTCCTCTCCTACTAGTTCTTGGATATCGTATCTTTCAGGCAAACCCTTTTTGTAAATTAAAATTAAAGAACAGATAATAAGGGTAAGAAAAGTAATAAAAAAAATAATAATTATTTTTCTAGTATTGAATTTCATATCCTTCCTAAAAGGAGTTTCAATAAACCTCCAAGAAATATATCCTGATGAAAATATTATTATTAAAATTATAAAATTTGAAATAAAGGATGTCTGAATCAAGAAAACTTTTGAATAAGCTAATATTGGTTGATGAAACAAATATAGGCTATATGAAATTAAACCCGTAAATATTAAAAATTTTGTAGTCAGTAATCTATATACAAGAGAATTATTATAATTTGTACTAACTAATAAAATAGAAACCCCAATTGTTGGGATAAGTAGATAGAAATTTGGTATAGCTATATTTTTATCAAAATTAATAATTGAAAAAAAAATCATTAATAAACCCAAATAATCTATATATGGGATGTTCTTGATAAAAATATTATTTATTTTTTCTCTATGTATAGCAAGAAGTACACCAAGTGAAATTTCCCATATTCTACCAAATGTAGAGTAAAAACTTCCATAGAATGGTTGATTAAAGAATTCAATTTCCTCTTCTAAATATGGGTATTGAAAATTTAAATTACCACCTATTTGACAATAAGTTAGAGATATAAAAAATAATGATAGAAAAAATAAATTAAAGACTTTTTTCGATCGATTTAAAATTAATAATAATGAAAATGGAAATAATATGTAAAATTGTTCTTCAACTCCTAGACTCCATGTATGAATTAACGGTAGAAAATCTGAATGAAAAGAAAAGTAATTTGTAGAAAAATTTAAAAAATGAAAGTTTGAATAAAAAAGCAATACTGAAATCAGAGATTTAGAAAAATCAACAAACTTTATTGGTGGAAAAATAATAAATGCTGCTATCAAGCTTAAGATAAGCATAAAATATAATGCTGGTAAAATTCTTTTTGCTCTTGAAAAATAAAATTCTTTTAAACTAAATTCGTTTTCATGAAATTTTCGCATATAAATTGTTGATATTAAAAAGCCAGAAATAACAAAAAATATGTCGACGCCTATATACCCACCAGAAAAAAAATTTATTCCAGCTATCTCAATTTTAGAGTGAAATAAAATTATTGCTAAGACAGATATGCCCCTTAAGCCATCAATCTCTTTTCTATATTTCATTTATTATAAATATTTACAATTATTGAAACTTATTTATAAAGTTTTTGGAGCATGTTAATTAGTGTATACATATTATTAAAAAAAAATATTAAAATTAATTAATGAATTTCAAATTACATAAAATAATTACAATACCAAAAGCTTATATTATTTATTATTATTATCAATTTTACAGGTTGAGTTTTAATATTACAATTTCTAAAGAGCTATCAATTAGTAAGTTTAAAAAAAATAAACCCTACATTTTATATGATGCTTTATTTGATAATCCTTTACATTGGTGGAAAATAGTAAAATTTAAAAACTTTTATGATAAAAAATATAATTCTATAGGAGTAATTAGCTCAAGGAATAGTTTTTTTTCTAAAATAACTGTAAGAGTTTTTAAATTTAATAAAATTTACAAAATCATAAAAAAAAATACAGAAAGTATTAAAATTAAAAAAGAGTCTTTGAATATAGTTTCAAAAATAAATAATAAATATGATATTATTAATATTAAGTTTCCATTTAATTTTCCATCTTATCATTTGTACGATTATATTCTTAAAAAAGAGAGGTTGGGAACCATAGATAACAAAAACTACAAAATCTTAAATCAATATATTGAAGAAACTCTAATGTATCTTTATGAGTTGAATAACTTTTTTTTAAAATACAATATTAAACATACAGTCGTTAGTCATAAAATTGGATTACAAGCTTCAGCTTTAAGTTGGATGTCAATTTATCATAAAATACCAGTGAGAATGATAAACCACTACAACGGCCATACAAGCATACTTAAACTAAATAATAAAGATGATTTCTTATCACCAATTGATGACTGCTTTAATAAATATGAAGTAAGTAATCTTAATGAGGAATATAAAAAAGTTTTAGAAAATAAAGGTATTGAATATTTGAATAAAATAAGGAATGGTATGGAGGGAGAAATACAAAGATTTAAAGCTTATAAGATTAAATCATTTTTTAAAAAAAAGGATGATTTCTTAAAATCTTTTGGTATCAAATCTTCAGAAAAAAAAATTGTGGTAATTATGGCAAATGCTTGGCCTGATTTTCCAAATCAATATGGGGAAAGTATTTATCCAGACTTCTTAGAATGGTTCTTATCAACCATAGAAATTTCAAAGAGAAATACTAATTGCATTTGGTTAGTAAAACCTCATCCTGCAGAATCTGAATATGGAGACAGGGTAATAATCAAAAATATTTTAAATCTTAATAATTATAATAATATTTTTTTTTGGCCTAAAAATGCAAATGGTAAAGATCTAATGAAATTTTGTGAATGTGTGGTATCGGCGAGAGGTACATCTACAATTGAATACTCTGCACTTGGAAAAGTAGCCCTAACATGCTTCGACTCTCCCTTTTCAGATTTTGATTTTTCTTATCATGGTAATACTAAAGAAACTTACGAAAATTTGTTACTGAATATTCATAATTTAGCCTCGCCTGATGAAAATCAAAAAAAAATTGCTAACATATTTGCTTCCTCATATTTAGCCGATTTAGAGATTGATGGTTTACCTCGTTTTCCATTTGGAGATGGATCATTCAGATTATTTTTAAAATTTAATAAATATATAAAATCAAATAGTCAGAAATTAAGTAATGAAAGCGCTTTGATGTATGATTTTTTAGAAGATGAAAAATACAAAAAATATAATGTTTATAGAATAATTAAAAACTTAAATAATATTTAAACTAATAATGATTAAATTTTGTAAAATATGTCTCAATCCTTCTACACGGCCAAATGCTGTTTTTAATAATGAAGGTGTTTGCTCTGCATGTCTTTATGAAAATAATAAACTTAACAAAAAAGAATGGTTAATGAGGGATGAAAAACTAAATAAAATAGTTAAATGGGCAAAAAAAAATAAAACTTCAAGTTATGATTGTATAATTCCTATTAGTGGAGGAAAAGATAGTTACAGGCAGTCATTTTATGTGAGAGATAAATTAAAATTAAAACCTCTTTTAGTTTGCAATAGTTATCCACCAGAACAAACGACAGATATTGGTGACAAGAACTTAGATAATCTTGTCAAAAAGGGTTTTGATCTAATAAAAATTAGTCTTAACCCAGTTTTGTGGAAAAAACTTTATAAACACAGTTTTAACCTTCATGGCAATATGTTAATCGCCTCTGAAATGGCTCTTTATGGTACACCGGTTCACTTATGTTTAGCCTACAAAATACCTCTTATGTTTTACGGAGAAAACCCAGCTCATACAATCGGTGAAATGCATGGTAGCTCTGATTTTGATGCCTCTGGTATAAGGTATGGAAATACAATAAATGGGGGTATCAGAAAATTAAGGTATAACTTTCAATCTGATCAAGACTATTATTTTTACCAATACCCATCTAGAGAGAGAGTCAATGAGTTCAATACAAAAATTGTGTATTTAGGGTATTTTATGAAAGATTGGTACGGTCATAAAAATGCACAATTAGCTATAAAAAATGGACTTAAAGTAAGAACTGACAAACCTCAAAATACTGGTGATTTATGGGGTTTTACTGGATTAGATGATGATTTTAGGTTGGTCAACCAATTCTTAAAGTATATGAAGTTTGGATTTGGTCACGTAACTGATCAAGTTTGTGAAGCTATCCATCAGAAATTCATGAGCAGAAAAGAGGCCATTGATATTGTAAAAAAATACGATGGTAAAATTCACAAAAAATACATAAAGAAATTTTGTAATTATGTAGATATGCCAATAGAAGAATTTTGGAGAAATGTAGATGAAATAGTTAATAAAGAATTATTCATAAAAAAAAATGGTAAATGGATTAGAAATTTTGAAATTAAATAAAACATTTATAGCAATAATTAAGACAAAATTTAATAATTATCAATCAGTAGCAAATGTTTTAAAAAAGTCAAAAATTGATTATAAAATCACTAATAATAAAGATATTATTTCTAACTCAAATGGTATTATTTTTCCAGGAGTTGGTAGTTTTGATAAAACTGTTCAAGAATTAAAAAAGTTAAATATTTATGATTTTTTAAAAAAACAAATTGAATTTAAAAGAAAACCTTTTCTGGGTATTTGTCTTGGAATGCAATTATTATTCACAAATTCTGAAGAAGGAAGTGAATTAGAAGGCTTCAATTTAATAAAAGGTAAAATAGTTAAACTGAATATAAAAAATTATCCGTTACCAAATATCGGCTGGTTGAAAATAAAACAAATTAAAAAATCAAAAATGCTTAAACATATTGATGATAATTCCTCATTTTATTTTAATCATAGTTACTGTGCTGAAATATATGATACTAATTGTGTTATTCTCAAAACTAAATACGAAAGGGACTTTGTATCGATGATTGAAAAAGAAAATATGATAGGTTTACAATTTCACCCAGAAAAAAGTCAAAAAGTTGGTGAATTTTTTTTTAAAAATTTTTATCAAGAATTTTGTTTAAATTTTAATAATAATGATTAATTCAAGAATTATTGCTGTTATATATGTAATTGACAACAAAGTTGTTTTAAGTAGAAAATTTAGTAATTACTCATTTGTTGGGTCAATAGATATAGTCATTTCCTATATGAATAAATGGGAAGTTGATGAAATAATTTTATTAGATATTAAAAATTCTATTAATAAAAATGATGATTTATTAAATATTTTAAAAAAAATTAGCAAATTATGTCAAACACCTCTGAGTGTTGGTGGTGGTATTCGCAGTCTCAAACAAATAAGTAAAATTATTAATTCTGGCGTTGAGAAAGTAGTTTTAAACTCAAATATATATAATAATTATGATTTAATTAAAAATGCTTCCAAAGAATTTGGTTCTCAAGCAATTAATTGTTGTATTGATTATAAGAAAAATGGCTCAAAATATGATTTATATTCACACTCAGGTAAAATAAAACAAAAAATTAATGCTACTGAACATATTAAACAAATTTATGATCACGGTGCGGGAGAGATGATGTTTAATTCAGTAGACAGAGATGGTACAGGTATGGGTTATGATTTAAATTTTTATAACAATTATAAAAATATAATTAAATTACCATTTATTTATACTGGTGGCTTTGGAAATTTAGACCATATTATTAACTCAATTAAGAGGGGAATTATATCTTTTGGTATTGGAAATAGTTTTAATTATATAGAGCATTGTCCAGTAGTTTATAGAAATGAACTAATAAAAAAAATAAAAACATCTTTTATTAAAAGAAACATAAACATCAATTATAATAAATTTTCTATTGATAAATTTTCAAGACTAGGGAAATTAGATGATAGTTTATTGTAAAAAATGTGTTTACCACAATTATCATCCGTTTAATCTTTATATAGGTGAAGATGGAATTTGCAGTGGTTGTAAAGTTCATAATGAAAAAGATACACTTGATTGGAAATCAAGAGAGGAAAAGCTTTTAAAAATTATCAAACCTTACTCTGAGAGTAAAAGAGGTATTCATAATTGCGTTGTTCCAATAAGTGGAGGTAAAGATAGTTATTTTATATTAGACTATGTTAAAAACACACTTAAATTACATCCTTTAGTAGTATCTCACAATATCCATTATAATACTTTAACAGGTCATGCTAACATTGCTAATATCCAGTCAAAGATAGGTCTTGACTATATCAGCCAAACAACAAACCCAGAAATTGTAAAAAAAATTACGAAAGTTACTTTAAAAAAATTTGGAAGTATTTATTGGCATTGTATTAGTGGTCAAACTGTCTTGCCAGTTCAAATAGCAAGCAAATTTAAAATTCCACTTATTATATGGGGAGCACACCAGGGTGTTGATCAGGTTGGAATGTTCTCTCATTTAGACGAAGTTGAAATGACAAGAAAGTACAGAAAAGAACACGATTTAATGAATTATGAAGCTGAAGATCTTATAGGAATAGGTGGCTTAAGAAGAAATGATTTAGAACACTTCATTTATCCAAATGATAAGGAAATTGAGGCTATAGGCATAAGAGGAATATATTTAAATAATTATGTTAGATGGGACTCAAAAACGCAGCATGAAAAAATGATTGATAAATACGATTACAAAACAAAAAAACAAGAAAGAACTTTTGATAAATACAATGATGTTAATTCAATTCACTACTCCGGATTGCACGATTATATTAAATTTATAAAATATGGTTACAGTAAGATTACTGATCATTGCTCAAGAGAGATAAGACTTAAGAGACTTAAAAGGAGTGATGCAATTAAACTTATAAAAAAATATAATAAAGTTTGTATACGAGATATAGATTTATTTTCGAAATGGATAAATATTTCTAAGAAAGAATTACTATTTACCATTGATAAATTTAGAAACAAAAATTTTTGGTATAAGAAAAAAGATGAATGGTTTAATAAGAACCTTATATTTCAAATAGAAAACGATAAAAAAGGTTCAAAAAGAATGTTTAATGAACCCGTTTTTTTAGATAATCAAATTAAAGAAAAAAATAGAAATGAATATGATCTTGTTAATAGAGGTTGGATAATAAAATAATTTAATTTAATAAACTTCTCGCTATAAACTCTCCAATAAATTTATATCCATGAACACTAAAATGACCAGGTATTTGATATTTAGCTAAAAGTGACCTTCTATTTTTATATTCTTTTATTAATCCATTAAAGGTATCAATATAACTTATATTATTTTCTTCCAAAAATAATATTAAGTCATCAAAGAAAAATTCATTACTTTTCAAATTATTATTTAATATTCTTTCAATTGATGGCAAATATACAAATATGAAATTACTATTATTCTTTTCTGAAAAATCTTTTGCTTCTAAAATTATTTCTTTAAACAAATTAAATTCTGAAATGGTAAAAGATTTCTTTGTTTGAAATGATGTATTAATGAATTTATTTGTTAAAAAAGATCTTACTCTATAAATTTTAATAAATTTAAAAAAAGAGCTTTCTTGGTTGATACTTTTATTATCATTTTCTAAATGTTTAATTTCATTTTCAAGTATATCATTTAAGTAATTATCAATTCTTTTTTGATCATTAAATAACTTTTGAGAAAAATCATATGAAAGATACTTTTTTAAAATAATATTATCTTTCTCATCCTTTAAATTTGACAAATCATTTCCTTCATAATATGTCCAAACTATATTTTTATAGCTAATCTTATTTGAATACTCTTTTAAAGTAGCTAATTCGATTAACGGTCCGTTAGATCTATAACCAAGATTTAATGCTGATATATTTTTATTTTGACTGTTAAAAATACCAACAAAGTTATCTTTCGGATTTACGCAAGAGCCTAAAACAAAAGAGTCTCCCAAAAAAACATAATCTAACTGTTGATCCCATAAATTGTTATCATTATTAAAACCGTGCCTATCACTAATATAATGAGAAAAAAAACCATTTTCATTACAAAGAATAGTAAATTTATTAGAAATTCCTGCTAGTGGGAACAAAGATGATATATTCATTGTTCTATCTATTGAGGTATATGGGGCGATAGCAACAACTGGATCAATATTTTTTTGTTTTAAATCATTGTAAAAATCATATTTTGACCTGTAATCTCTTTTATCAATGAAATCTTCTTTTATGAAGAAAACTAACTCAAAAAAATAAATTATAATTATTGTTATAAAGGAAATAACTAAAGAATCTTTTTTTAATTTATTACTAAAAAAATAAGATATACTACTAATTAAAATTAAAATAGATGTAATAACATAATATTTATTATAAAAAGCTCCGTTATAACTCTCATCAACAAAAAATGAACGATAAAGTAAGTAAAATAATATCGTTATTGAGAAAAAAAAGTAAATGAATGAAATATTTATAAAAAAATTTTTAAAATATTTCATATTAAATTCCTTAAAGATAAAAATTTATTTTTAATTGGTAATTTTGAATGATTTAAGTATTTTTTTGGAAGGGGATATACAATTGATTTCCCAAGCTTTTCTGCTATGTATAAAGCCATCGAACTAATACCAACTACATAATTTACATTTATCAAATCATTAACTAATTCTTTATTTTTTGAAATTTTAATATTTTTTCTTTTAAGGTAATTATCATATTTATTAATTTTGTCGTTTGGATGAACTCTAATGATAAGTTCAAAATTATTATTATATTTATGAAATAGTTTTTTTATAAATAAATCTAATACATTTTTTTCGTTATAAATGGACTTTCTTTGAAATTTATAATGTTTAGAATTTTGCTCATCTATAAATAAGAAAGAATTTATTTTTAATATTTTTTTTTTTTTATTTATATAATTAATTTTTGTTTGACTTATAAAATAGTTTTTAATTTTATGTATTCTAATATTTAAATTTTTAAATGTTTTTTTTGCAATATTAAAGGCATATTTGTCAGAAGTGATAATATCACTGGGATAAGAATTAAATCCATTATAATAAAATTTTGTTTTGTAATTTGCCCAATGGTCTAAAAAAGATATTTTCTTAATGCCTTTATTTTTAAAAATATATAATATTTTTCTATCGTATTTAGAGTCCCACCCTGTTCCTGTTATTAATAAATCAAATTTATTTAGATTTTTTTTTATTGTTTCTAAATTAATAATTTCATTTTTAATTTTTTTTTTTTTAAATATTTGATTTGCTTTTTTAGTTAAATAGCCTTTAAATTTTATTTTTTTTTCTAATACAAAACTAGATATTATTTCTGCTCCGCCAATATCCCCACATACAATTAATATGTTTTTATAAGATTTAAATTTTATCAAACTAAATATGTAAATTTTTCCATATACTCTTTATTTTTTGAAAAATATAATCTAATTCATTATTATTGAATTCATATTTACACATCTCTACTCCTATAAAAGATTTGTTGTGTAAATATTCTGCATTTGGACAGCTACCTTTTAAATAGCTATAATGTTTTTTATTGAGAGACCAAGGTAATTTATTTTTTAAACCGTATGCAATTTTTTCTTTAAATATTGGAAGCAAATGAACATTTGCATATCCTTCCATCATAAAATCAAAATTTAATTCTCTTAATTTAAGAAAAATTTTGTCTCTTTTAGGTTTTGGTTTTTTTAGGTCTAATTGCATGCCAAAAACATAATAAGAGTGGGTGGAGTCATTTAATATTGTGGGCATTTTTATACCATTGAGGTCACTTAATTCATTTCTAAAAGAATTAGCTATAATGTTTCTTCTTTTTAAAATATTTTTTAATTTTTTTAATTGTGTGATTAATAAAGCACTTTCTATTTCTCCTAGTCTATAATTACTTCCTACCATATTGTTTAATTCTTTAATTTTCATTTTATTAGTGAAATTCTCAGCATGGTTTCTTAATAACTTCAATTTTGAGGAGATTTTTGAATTATTTGTTAGTAAGATTCCTCCCTCACCAGACTGAATATGTTTATGACAGTTGAAGCTAAAACCACCAATATCTGTCAAGGTACCTGTATACTCTCCTTTGTACTTTGACCCAATAGATTGGGCACTGTCAGAGATTACTTTTAAGTTATATTTTTTAGCTATTCTATTAATACTTTTTATATCACAAGATTGGCCGAAAATATCTGAGGTAAGAATAGCCTTAGTTTTTTTAGAGATTAAACTCGTTAATTCTTTTGCATTAATATTGTAATAGTCTTTCTCAATATCACAAAATATAGGAATTAAATTATTTTTGATTACTGCCATAACATTAGCACTCATAGTCCACGGAGATACAATAATCTCTGATCCTGGTTCTAGTTGTAATGAAGTTAATGCAATTTCTAAGCCAGAAGACCATGAATTAACAGAAATTGCATGTTTCACATTAAAATATTTTTCAAAACTTTTCTCAAGTCTGTTGACATAAATACCACCGTTTGCGTCAGGACCAACGCTACCTTTAAAACCTGACAAAATACCAGATTTAATTACTTTATTTGCTATATTTAATTCTTCATTAGTTATAGTTTTATACTTTTTAAATTTCATTTTTAATCATATTTATAATTTTAAGAACATTAATTGCCAATATTAAATTAGAAAAATTTTTATTTGCTAATATTTTATTATAAAGCTCATCATAAAAAAAATATTGATAAAACTGCATTTCTGGATTCAAAAATTTTAAATTATTTTTTGAATTTCTGATCTGAATATAATATCCATTATTAGTAAAATCAATTTTAATATTTCTTTTTAAAAATAAACTAAATGAATTATTCTTTGACTCTGTACATGTAAAATAAAAGTAAATATTATTTTTTCTAAGAATAAAATTTGACTTATCTGATCTAAAAAAAGTCTTAGAAAGACTCAAATAACCAAATGTTTTTAACATCAAGGATATGAAATGAGAACCATTATTAAGTAAGGATTTTGAATATTTAACCTCTATTTTTGTAATATTTTTGGACAAATCTTTCTTTATGAAGCCTAATAATTTATTAGTTAGTGGTAAATAATTTCTAATATAGTTTATTACTATTTTTTTTTTAAATTCTTTTGAAAAATTTTGTTTTTGAAAATCAATATATGATGTACCTAATGGTTTTTCACAAACAATAAATTTTACAAATTTAAATTTTTCAATATCTTTTAATACCTGATAATGAACATTTGTTGGTATCGCAATTACTATTAATTTAGGTCTTGTTTTTTTTATAGCTTCAATATAGTCTTTAAAAAAAAGTTTTCGAAAATCTTTTGGTATACTTTTAATAGTACTTTTGTCTTTATCAACGAGTCCAACAATATTGAAGTATTTTGAAGTAGATAATACTTTGAAATGTGTTTTTATTTCACTTCTTTTATTTATATCATATTTTAGTCCTATTTTACCTAAGCCGATTATTAATGATTTTATTTTCAATTTTTATAATTATCTTAGCTTATAAATTTTATCACATATTTTAAAATGACTTTTTTCATGGGAGACGATTACTATAGAATATTTATGAGATTTTAGAACTTTAAGCAAATTTAGAATCATAATTTGATTTTTATTGTCCATTGCATTTAAACCTTCATCAATAACAATACATTTTCTATTGAAATAAATTGCTCTTGCTATTGCTAATTTTTGTTGCTCACCTCCGGACAATGTACTTCCTTCTTGTGAAATCAATGAATTAATTCCATTTGGCAATTTTTTAATTAAATAATCTAGACCAACTAATCGAATGATTTCATATAATTTTTTATCAGAAACATTGCTTTTTTGATCCAAAATAATATTTTCTTTAATAGTACCCTCGATAAAAAAAGGTTTTTGGGGTATATAAGAAAATAAATTTCTTAAATAAGTATTAGATTTAATTTTTTTGTTATCTAAAAGAATTTCACAACTATCTGGTTCAATAAGACCTGTTAATATATTTAGAATTGTTGTTTTGCCTTTTCCAGACTTTCCAAAGATTCCAATTATCTTTGATCTTTCTATTTGAATATTAAAGTTATCAATTAATTTATTATTACTTTGATATTTGAATGAAATATTTCTGTAAATAATTTTTGAAAATTTAGTATTTTTCTTTGAGTGGCTTTGTTTTTTAGTTGGAAGTATTTTTTGTAGATTTGTAAACTCATTATATATTATATCAATTGTGTTAGTTTGAGCCCTTAAAATTGCTATTGTGTTAACAAAATTTAGAATAAATGGTTTTAGTCTAATAGCTGCAAATGAAAATACTGAAATTATTATTATAATATCAGCTTTACTCGTTTTTAATATGTAAGCTAAAAAAAAATATAAAAATAAAATTAGAAAAATAATTGTTGGTTCTATTAAATGCCTTGGTATTAAACTAATAAACTGTCTTTTAACTTCCTGTATAGTAGAAAGATATGAATTATTAAGTATTTTATTTGAAAATAAAATTTCTTTACTATATATATTTAATTCTTTTTGACCTTTTATAAAATCAGTTAAACTTTTAAAAGAAAGTTTATTAAATTGATTTTCCTTACCCCCTATAGTTTTTAATTTTCTTCTAAATAGTATGTCAAATAGAGTTAAAAAAATAATTGAAAATAATCCTAAAATTAGAACTAATTGAGAGTCTAAAGTAGTTAAATAAATAATTATTAAGATGAAGCTTAGAAAATCTGCACTTAATCTCATTAAACTCATTAAAGTTTGAGCAAATTTATTTATTAAATTATTGAATAGATTAAGATAAAAAGAGCTATCTTTATTTTGTACTTTATGAAATTGCTGTTTTATTAGAAGACTTAAATATTTTTTTCTTGTAATGTTTTTAAAATTAACACCAAAGTTTAGAACAACCTTATTTAATATCAAAGATACAAGACCCTTGATAAGAATTAATGAAGAAAATAAGTAAATCATTTGATTTATATTATTATTAAAAATTTTTTGGATAGTTTCTAAATAAGGAATATTAATTGAAGAAGATCCTAAGTCATTGCTGAAAATAGAAATTAATAATGGAGCTACTACACTAATACTCAATAAATCTACAATTGAAATGAATATATTTATTAAGACTATTAAGAAAATATCCTTATAGAGACCTTTTAGGAGATAATGAACTTTACCTAAATAACCTGGGTAAGTTTTCAATTTATTAATTTTTTACGAAATTCTACAAGACCCGACTTTGCAGTTTTGTGTATTTTATAGTTGCAAGATTTAAATAATTTAATTGAAGCTAAGTTTTCTTTTAGTACAAAAGCTTTAATGAACACACCTTTTACTTTAATTTTTTTTTCAGATAATTTTAATATTTTTTTTGATAGACCAATTTTTCTAAAATTTGGGTTTAAGTTTATAGATACTTCAAATAATTTTTCATCTATTTTATCGTACCTAACTGTTCCTAATCGTAAATGACTTATTTTTGCAATTAAAGTAATATCATTTTTTGAATTTAATTTAAGATTAAACCACTTAATGTGATCTTTTTTTAAAATTAAATTTTTATTTTTAGAGTTTAGTCTTGAAATTGGATCATTCCTCCAATTAAGAATAATATCACAATCATCTTTTTCAATTTTATTCAAAGATATGGTTTTATTAATTTTAGAAGATTGATTTAAAATAAATACTAAATTGGAGATGTCTGAGTCACTTTGATAAATATTAGAAATTACTTTTGTTGAATTTTTTGGGTCTTTTTTAATAGCTATTCTTAATAAATCCATCCAATTGACATTATTTTTTGACCTTATCTCTTGTATTTTATTAATAATTTTATCGTTATTAATCATTTTAGAGTGAAACTACTTTATTTATGATCTTAGAAATTTTTTTAACATCACTGATTTTTAAAGAAGGATATATTGGGATACTTAGGCACTTTTCATAATAATTCTCAGCATTATTTAAAACTAAATTATTATTAACTTTTTTTTTATAAAAAGGTTGCTTATGAACAGGTATGTATAAAACCTGGGTACCTATACCTTGACTCAACAGTTCGCTCATAACTTTATTACGAGATTTTTTAATTTTTTTAAAATCAATTAAAATTGTGAACAAATGATATACATTATAAGTATATTTATTGTTTCTAAATATCTGTATATATGGATTGTCCTTAAGTGTGATATTATAAATCTCTGCAATTCTCCTTCTTTTGTTTACAAAACTTTTTAGTTTTTTTAGTTGCTCAATTCCTATTGCTGCTTGTAAATCAGTTATTCTATAGTTGTAACCTAGATGGCTCATTTCGTAGTACCATCTATTAGGATTATTTTTTTCATCGAAAGCATATTTATGATTGACAAAATTTATATTATTTTTGTGCATTCCGTGAACTCTATGTAGAATTAATTTTTCATAAATCTCTTTATCATTTGTAGTAATCATTCCTCCCTCTCCAGTAGTGATATGTTTTACTGGGTGAAAACTAAAAGTTGAAATATCTGAAAACTGACATGATCCAATTTTAGTTTTGTAATAATATCCACCAAGAGCATGACAAGAGTCTTCAATTAATTTAAAACCATACTTTTTTTTTAAATTATAAATTTTTTTTAGATCTGCTATTTGGCCTGACATATGTACAACTATTACAAGGGAAATATATCTTGTCTTTAAAATTTTTTCCAAATGTGCAACTGATATACATGCGGAATTCTTTTCGGTGTCTACAAAGTTAATATTACAATCATGAGAGAACTGAGTACAATTTGCTGTAGCAAGAAAAGTAATAGTTGGAACGGCTACATTAGATTTTTTTTTTAAATTAAGAGCAAGACAACTAAGATGCAAAGCAGCAGTGCCACTAGAACATGCAACAGCATATTTAGAACCAACAAAATTTGAAAAATTTTTTTCAAATTCTAAAATTTTTGGACCTTGGGTTATAAAATCTGATTTTAAAGTCTTAATTACTGCATTAATTTCTTTTTGATTAATTGTTTGCTTACTGTATGGATAAAATTTCATATGTTAATTAAGTAAAAACTCTATATTGCTGTATTTAGGACTATCAATATCAGAAAACTTATTATTTTTTAATTTATTATATAAATCAATAACTCCATCCTTTATTGAAGTATTAGCATTTATCCCCAAAGTGTCATGAATCTTTTTTGAAGAGACCCTATAGTTTCTATTATCTGAAATTTTATTATCAATAACAATTTTTGTATTTTTTATTACAGAAGATATTTCCTCAGCTAACTCTATGATATTTTTATTTTCTGATCCATTTGAAAGATTAAATATACTGTTATTAATTTTATCCAGAGGTAAGTCTAAAATACTCACTATTGCTTCAGAAATATCATCGACATGGATATTAGGTCTAAATTGCTTTCCACCTTGGATATTAATCCTATTAAACAAGAAAGAGTCTTTTACAAATTTATTAACAACAAGATCAAATCTTTGTCTATATGAGTAGCCAAAGACAGTGCCTAGCCTTAATATCGTGGGATGAAAAAAATTATTTTTTATATTTAAAAGAAAATTTTCAGACTCAAGTTTCATTCTAGCATAATGTGATAAAGGATTTACTTGAGAACTTTCTGTTAAAGTTAAAGATGGATCAGTTGTAGAGCCATAAACACTACAAGAAGATGTATATATGAATCTTGATATTTTTAAATGAGCACACAAAGTTGAAAGGGCACATAATGCTAAATAATTAGTCTTAAGACTTTTTTCAGGAAATGATTTACAAGCAGGATCTCCTACTATCTCAGACAAATAAACCACTGCATCTACATCTTTAACGGCTTCAAGTTGGGTATTCAAATCACATATGTCTCCTTGAATGAATTCAAAGTTCTGATCCTCTTCAAAAGTTGATAAAAAGTTTTGGTTATAAAGAAGATTATCAACAACTTTTACAGAAAAATTTTTATTTAATAGTAAATTAGTTAATCTTGAGCCTATGTAACCCATACCTCCTATAATTAAAACTTTAATATGTGAGTTATTTTCAAAACTTTTGGAAATTATATTTTTAAAATAACTTACTTCTAGTGATTTAAAAATTATATTATTTTGGATAACTGGTATTTCAAAATTTTGTTTTAATATTTGATTAATTTTTTTTGTTAATTTTTCATTAATGTTATTATTTTGTATTTTATTGTACTCATCTATATTTAGTGTTAATGGGCTAACATTTGCTATCGCTTCTAAAGACTCCTCTATAGAAAAACCTGATATCAAAGATCTCCTTATATCCCCCTCCGTGACCAATCCAATTAATTTTTCATTTTTGTCAACAATATAAGCAACTCTGCCAAATAAACCATTTAATGTTTTTAAAGCTGTAATTAGAGAGTCATTATTTTTTAAAATTATTGGAAGTTTTTGTTTCATCTTTCTATAATACTCCATGGATTCCAATAGTGAGAGTCAAACCTAAAATCATCCTCAGTAGAATCTGAAACTGATTTATTTGACAATATTAGTAAAGTAGAGTCATCTCTCAGAGACATAAAGCCGTTTGCGTAAGATGAAGGTACAAAAATAATTTTTTTATTCTCATCTGATGTAAAAAATTTGAAAACCTTGCTTTTCTTAGAAGGTTTTTTCCAATTATCAATTTTCACGCAACTAATTAAAAATGCACCTTTTAATAGTATAAATATCTTAGTTTCTTTTTTATGTGCATGCCAAGCTCTAATAAAATTTTTTTGAAAATTTTGAACTGTATAAAATCTTTTTACTGATGATAAATCTAGTTTATTGGAAAATGATAACACTCCCCTATCATCAACATATGTTTCTAAATTTAATACCTCTGGTTTATTACTAAATATCATCTGATCTTTATATAAAGTTTTTTAAAAATGTGAATTGAATAAAGGTGACCCTTTTTTTATAGTTTTATTAGATTTTTTGCCTATTATTTTATCAAATTCTTTAGGTTGGAGACCAATATTTGGCCGAAATATTCCTATATTTTCTGATGTAAAAAGATCGCCTTTATTTATATCTTTAGTGGCAAATAATGACCTTCTAAAAATTAATGATTTTTTTTCATTATTTGTTGGTCCATAAGAAATTTTACCAATTGATTTCCAAACATTTTTTGACTCGCGAACTAATTGACTCATTTGTTCAGGATTTAAAGAGAATGCATCATCAAGAGCTTTTTTCTTAGAGGAATTTTTTAGTTTAAAATGTTTTTCTATTACTTGTGCTCCTAATGCAACTGAGGCTAATGGCACACCAATTCCAAGAGTATGGTCTGATATTCCAACAGGGCATTTAAATTGCTTTTTCATGTCTTTTATTGTTAGTATATTTGAGTCTGATGGATCAGCAGGATAATTGCTTGTGCACTTGAGTAGAATGTAATTTTTATTTCTTTTCTTTTTAAAAATTTTAATAACATTCAAAATATCTTTTTTGGTTGCCATACCAGTAGATATAAAAGTTGTTTTTTTAGTTGATGCAATTTTTTCTATTAATTTTACATCTGTTATTTCAAAGGAAGCAATTTTATACATTTTTACATTTAATGACTCCAAAAAATCAACAGCATTGAGATCAAATGGGCTACTAAAATAATCTAAACCTAGAGACTTCGCTTTATCAAAAATCTTTTTATGCCAACTATAAGGCGTTGATCCTTTCTTATACAAATCATAAAGATAATAACCATACCACAAATTACTTTTATCTCTAATTTTAAAATATTTATTCTTTACATTTAAAGTCATACTACCTGCTGTATAGGTTTGAATTTTAATAGCATTAACTCCACAATTTGCTGCAGCTTCAATTAACTTAGAGGCTTCCAAAAAAGAACCTTTATGATTAGTGCTTAATTCAGCAATTATATATGGGGGCATAGATTTTTTAAATTTAGACATTTAACCCTTTGTTTTTAAATAATATTTTTGCAAAGTTCCAGTCCTCACTATTGTCTATATCGCAACATTGATTTCTCGCTATCTCAATAAATTCTGAATTATTTGAAAATATTTTTTTATTTTTTAACCAAGAATTAACTTTACCAAAATAAAATTGTCCAGCATCATGATACGACTCTCTAATGTCTTGGGTTCTAACTTTTGAATAGTTTGGATAGTACATAAATATCTTTTTATTTGTTTTATAAAACGCCCTTTGAATTGGATGTTGGTATTTAGTAGCACTAAAGACATAATCATAATTATTTTTTAATAAAATTTTTGATGCTTTTATTAAATTTGACTTTGAAAGCAAAGGGTTAGCTGGATATATACAGCATATGAATTTAATATTTTTATATGAATTTTTAATTTTTTTATAAAAATTTTTTATAACTTCACTAGTGACTGTGTAATCATCAGAAAGTTTTTCATCTCTCAAGAATGGCACCTCAGCTCCGTACTTCCTTGAAATATTCGCAATTTTAGAACAATCAGTAGATACAAAAACTTTATCAAAAATTTTAGAATTAATAGCAGTTTTGATAGAATAATAAATTATTGGTTTGTTATAAAATATTTTTATATTTTTATTTTTAATTCTTTTACTTCCTTTTCTCGCAGGAATTATAGCTATAATCATTTTATATCAATTTATACTAACAATTTTTTTTAAAGAATAAGATTTTTTGACTGAATTTATAATTTTTTGATTTCTTACGGCATCGTTAATATTTGGTCTACAAATCTTACCTTTTTCTATCCAGTTACCAAATCTTTTTACTAAACTTAACATCGGACCTATTCGTTGATCAGAAAAATCATCTCTCTTTAATTTTGAAAATATTTTAATTTCTTTTTTATTATTAGACTTAATATCTAAAACGAAATTGGCAACAGAGTCAATATGAGTATTTTGCAAAATAATAGTTCCTTTAGAGGCAGTAACTTCAATTTTATGCCCAGATCCTTTGAAAGTATCATTACTTAAAGATAAATTAACAGATATTTTTTTTTCTAGTAATAAATTTACATCGACAAATCTGTTTGTGTTTTGATAATTATGAGGAAAAGTTGATACTTTTTTAATTTTACCAAAAATATTTTCAATATAGTGGAATACATGAGGTGAAAAATTATTTATAACACCCCCACCAGAATTCAAATTTACTTTCCATGAGTTAGTATTGTTGGCAAAAGAGTAAGTTTGAACAATCCATGAAATATTTACATGAAGAACTTTGCCAATTACATTTGAATTTAAGATATTCGAAAATTTTTTCCAAACATCTATTTCTAAAAATTCAAAATTTATCATCAATGCTTGATTTTTTTTTAAATAAATTTTTTTTTTAGGAATATAACCAAGTGGTTTTTCAAAAAAAATGTGTTTACCCTTATCGATAGCTATTGGTAATATTTTTTTTTGATCATTAGGAGGTATTGCTATAGATATAGCATCTACCTTATCTATTAGGTCAATAGAATTATCAGTATAATAATCAATATTATATTCCTTACTTACTTTCTTTGCTTTATCTAAATTTTTTGAGCATACACCAATTATTTTAAATCTTTTATCTTTTTGGAATGCTGGTATATGAGCAGCCTTTCCAAAACCAAGACCAATTATGCCAATTGTAATCATTTTAAATTATTTTTTTTTAAATATGTTGTCTGAAAAGAGTATAAAAACCATCTCAAGTAATGTGGTATCCATTTCACAACTTGAAACTTGCTTATGCCAGATTTTCTTTGTATCCATTTAGACGGGATTTCAACAATTTTTTTATTAAGTCTATGCGCCTTTGTTAGTAATTCTATACTATAAGTACCGCCCACACTTGATTCAATAGTAATTTCATTGATAAATTTTTTTGTGAATGATCTAAAACCATTTGTTGAGTCATGGGTAGGTACAAGTGCAAAACTGAACATTAATTTAGCTGCAACTCTGACTATTATATACTTAAAAAAAGGATATCTTTCGACACTACCTCCTTTCATAAATCTACTTGGGCAAACTATGTCGTATCCCTTTTTGTGTAACTCAACCATTTCATCAATAATATTTGTGTTATGACTATCGTCTGCAGGCATAACTAAGATTATTTCTGATTTAGATTTCTCAATTCCAGAAATTACTGCACCATGAAGGCCTATGTATTTATTCTTAATAAAATTAATTTTAAAATCAAACTTTCTATAGTTATTTATAGCTAATAAAGTATTATCATTGTCAACATCATAGCATACGAGTACTTCAAATTCAGACTTAACTCTATCTTCAAGAGAATTTAATAGTTCTATTATGTTATCACCCTCAAAATAACATGGAATAATTATATCTAAGATTTTATTCAATCTATTATTATAATTTCGGGTAATGGTATAACAATTTTTGATTTAAGTCCTTTTTTTCTTAAGTTTTCAATTATTTTATCTGAGTAGTGCCATGAAAGCATTACAGCATAATCAGGTTGTTCTTCAAACATTCGCTTTTCATCAACAATAGGAATGTGCTGACCAGCCGAATATAATCCCAGTTTTAAACAAGTTGATTGCTCTGCGATATATGGCATTTCATTAGGTGAAATACCATAGTAGTTTAAAAGTGTGCATGACCTTCCAGGTGATCCAATACCACATATAGATTTTTTATTATTGATAGCATTTGAAATAAAATATTTAAATTTTGACTTTTGAATTTCAACCTTTTTTGAAAAATCTATCCAGGTATTATTGCTATAGATTTTTTTATTTTCTTCTTCTGACAACAAATTAATTAAATTTTCACTTTGTTTCCTATCTTTTCCTTTTTGTGCATAACATCTAATAGACCCGCCGTAATTAGGTATTTTCTCTGCATCGATCACAGTGAAATTGTAATAACTAAATAATTTAATTAAATCTTTTAAAGAATAATATTTTAAATGCTCATGATAAATAGAGTCAAATTGCAATGTATCAAGAATACTTAAAGAATAATGTGACTCAGTAATAAAATAACCGTCATTATCTAGAATATTTTCTGTACCTTTAATTAAATCACCTAAATTTTGAACGTGTGCAAACATATTTGCAGCTGTAACAATTTTAGCAGAACCATATTTATTTTTTAGATTTATTGAAACTTCTTTGGAAAAGAATTCTTGTACTGTTTCTATCCCATCATCGTTAGCTATTTTTGCAATATTAGTTGGTTCAACACCTAGCACCCTCATATTTTTTTCTTTAAAGCCTTTTAAAAATGTACCATCATTTGAACCTATATCGATAATTAGACTATTGCTTTGGATATTGAATTTATCAACAAATTTACGTGCGCCCGTCATTAAATTATTAGCAAGACTAGATGTAATACCTGATCTGTAAGGATAGTTTTTATGAAACAAGATATTTGGATCCACTACGTAATCTATCTGTAGTAAATCACATTCTTCACATTTTATAAGATTTAATGGATAGTAGTTTTCTGATTTCTTTAATTCCTCAATAGAAAGGAGAGAGTCACAAGGTGGGGTAAAACCTAAATTTAAAATCTGTGATAAATTAGAGGAATTACAAATTTGACAATTTGAAATATAACCAAGGTCTAAATTATGTATATCCATTGCATATATTGATAAAACGTATACACCAAATAATATAAATTGATAGTTGTTTCTTAATTGTTTAATAAGTCGATAATATAATCTTTGACTAATGGTCTATTATAAAAAATAGAGAAACTCTCAATATCTTTTTTAATAAGCAATACAGTTTGGTAGTAATTACCTTTTATAATTTCTACATCTTTATTTGTTGAAGTCCACCATTTTGAGAAAGGATGATTTAAAACTATTATCCCTCCATTATTATTTTCAGATAAATCAATATAATAACCATTTTCAATATCTGTAATATTGTTAATTTTAATTTTTGGCTTGGCATAGGTATTTAAGAAATTAACAATTTTATTCTTATAATCCTTGTTTAAAAAGATAGAGAATTGTTCATTGCTTAAATTATTCTGAAAAAAAATATTAAAAAAATTATCTTTGGAGTGAAATTTAATTGTATCAGGAGAATAAATTTTTGGATAAACATTGCTTATCTCATAAACATAAAAGTCATTATCATAAAAAGGGTATAGGTAAGTTATTGGATCTAAATATTTTGAAAATTTTCCTTTTTTTAAATTTACGTACTTAAACTTTGGTTCCTTTATTAATTTTATTTCATTTGATATTAGAGGCAACTTAGAAATTATATATTTTGTATTCGTTAATCTAAGTAGATTGAAATTTATTTCGTTATCTAGGTTTAATCTTGTACAGCAAAAAATTTGATCATTTTTTAAATTAACACCATAGATTGAAACATGCTGGTCTTTATTGCTAAGATTGATCTTGCTCCAATAGTTATAAATATCTTTGTTAATTAAAGTTGCTTGAATTTGGAAAGTTGAATAACCCTTACTTACCAAAGAATTAATATCAATCATTTTAGGTATTGAAATAACTCTGTAATCTTTTTTATACCACTTATTATTTTCAATATTAAGATTGCTATTATCGAAATTACTTAAAGTACCAAAATTAATATATTTTATAAATGTGTATCCTTTTAAAACAACAAAACATGATAATATAATTCCTATTAAAGTACTTATTGAAATTTTATTTATATTTTCATTTTTTAATTTTGAAATACTTATAGCAAATATTAAAATTAAAATGATTATTGAGGAGTACTCAAAATAAGAACGATATGTCTTACCATCTAAAAAAATTGGTAAAATATTTAAAATTAAGAATAGAAGCCAAAGGAATATTAATTTTTTTTCTCTAATATTATCTTTCATAAAAATATAAATGCTTATTAATAAAGGAAAAATAAGTGTTAATGAAAAACTTGTATAAAGGAAACTATTTAATGGTCTAAATAAATGTTTAATAAAAATTTGTATATTTGAATTAAAAGAACTAGCACAGCATTCTCTTAATGACCTTGAAGATTCCTCTAGATTTAAAATTAAACCTAAAGTTATTTCTAAATAATTTATAAACCAAAAAAATAAAAAAAATAATGAGCCAAAAATATAGAACTTTTTTGAAATAGGGTTGGTAACAAAATAAATTGTCATCAAAATTATTGCTGTAGGTATGCCTGCCCAGTAAGGATAGCTTGTACTTATAAATAAAGAAGTAAAAAGAATAAATAAACTTATATCCTTTATACTTTTTTTATATTGAGTAAGTTGGTAAATTAAAAAAGGTATACCTGAATATGACAAACCATAAAGAATGTTCATTGAAATATTGAATTCAAAGCAAGTGGAGTAAAATATTCCAAGAATAAAAGATATACTTTCATTAACTTTAAATGTCCTTCTTAATAATAAATAAACACCAAAAAACGAAATTAAGAAAAAAGATAGTCTTATTATTAGTAAAGTTTGCCAATAATTTAAAAATTTAAAAAGAAATAAATAAGTTGAAAAGAATTCACCACCTATACGTCCAACTGAGTATCTATCAACGCCACCTGCTAGTTCTTTTAAATATAGGGAACTTTTACTATCAGTTAAGTATTTAAGATATCCAAGGTAAACATGCTCTCCATCACCAATCTCCATTCTTGAGAATGGTCCAAAAAAGATTGACTCAAAATGAAATGCTAATATGAAAAATAATAGATATTTAATTTTAAAGTTATTGAAAATATTATTTTTTGTATTGTAGAAAAAGATAGATGATAGTAAAAGAACCAACCAACTAAATGAATATATTGAGATATATATCACAGCATATTATGAAATATTAATAATCATTGATTTTAATTAAGAATATCATTTCTTAAAGTTGATTATATAATAATATTATGTAGTTTATGCTATTAAAAAAAACGACTATACATGTTAGATACTAAATCAAATATCGCTAAAAAAATTCCATCAAATAAAAACTTTGGTTATACTTTCTTTACAATATTTTTAATTATATGCTTAATTGATTATCTTAATAAAGGTAATTATTATTTTTTTTGGATTTTTATTATTCTCAGTATTGGTATTTTGATTATAACTGCTTTCAAAAATAAATTTTTAAGTTATCCAAAAATGTACTGGTATAAATTTTCTATTATTGTACATAGTATTTTTTCACCCATTGTGATGGGGATAATATACTTTTCTGTTTTTTTAATAACAGGATTATTATTAAAACTCTTTGGAGTTAAATTATTAAATATAAAAAAAGAACTAAATTCGAAAAGTTACTGGATAATTAGAACAAAGAACCCAGAGGCAATGTATAATCAATTTTAAAAATGTCCTTTTTAATTGAGTTAATTAATTTTATAAGATCTAGAAAAAAATACTTTTTAATTCCAATTTTTATCGTTTTATTATTAGTTGGTTCATTAATTGTATTTAGTCAAGGATCGTCAGTTTCTCCTTTTATTTATACTTTATTTTAAAATTGAAATACATATTAGGTATATCAGGTTATTTTCACGATAGTGCAGCATCCTTAATTTGTGATGGAAAAATTGTTTGTGCTGTTCAAGAGGAGAGATTTACAAGAGTAAAACATGACTCTAAATTTCCACTAAAGTCTATAAAGTATTGCCTTGATAGTTCAAATCTAAAACTAAGTGAAATAGATCATGTAGTATTTTATGACAAGCCATTTTTGAAATTTGAAAGATTGTTAGAAACATATTTAACATATGTGCCTAGAGGAATTAAGTCTTTTCTTATGTCTATGCCAATATGGATTGGAGAAAAATTATTTCTAAAAAAACAATTAACTAATGAACTTAAAAGATTTGATAAATCTTTTAATGCAAAAAAATTGATGTTTTCTGAGCATCATATTAGTCATGCAGCGAGTGCATTTTATCCATCCCCTTTTGAAAAAGCTATTATCCTTACGCTCGATGGTGTAGGTGAATGGGTTACGTCTTCTGTTTGTATTGGTGATAAATCTAATATAAAAATTATTAAGGAAATTCTATTTCCACATTCATTAGGTTTATTATATTCGGCATTCACTCAATATTTGGGCTTCAAGGTTAATAGTGGAGAATATAAATTAATGGGCTTAGCGCCATATGGTAAGCCCATTTACAAGGAATTAATTCTTAAAGAGATAGTTGATGTTAAGGATGATGGAAGTTTCTTTCTAAATTTGAAATACTTTAATTATATGACTGGTTTAACCATGATTAATAATAAATTTTGCGACTTATTTGAAAAACCTCTTAGAAAAAGTGAAAAGGAGGAAATAAATCAGTTTCATATGAATATAGCATCATCCATTCAGTCTGTTCTTGAAGATATTGTAATTAAAATAACTAAAAATTTATATGATGAATATAAAGTTTCTAATTTAGTATTATCTGGTGGTGTTGCTTTAAACTGTGTTGCAAATGGAAAAATATTAAAAAATACTGGGTTTAAAAATATTTGGATACAACCTGCATCTGGAGACGCTGGTGGTTCGTTAGGATGTGCTTTAGCAGTATGGCATCAAGAATTTAAAAACGAAAGAATTTTAACATATCCCGATGGAATGAGCGGTTCCTATTTAGGTCCCTCCTATTCTGATCAAGAAATAGAAAGTAAATTAAATATCTTAAACGCAGTTTATAATAAATGTGACTATGATGATTTATTAAATATAACCGCTAAAGCTATTTTTGATAATAAAGCAGTAGGTTGGTTTCAGGGTAGGATGGAATTTGGACCAAGAGCACTAGGGAATAGGTCTATATTAGGAAATCCAATTTCTGAAGAAACCCAGAAAAACTTAAATTTAAAGGTAAAATTCAGAGAGAGTTTTCGACCTTTTGCAGCATCAATTTTGAGAGAGGAAGTAAATAACTATTTCGAATTAGAAAATGAGAGTCCTTATATGTTATTAGTTGAAAAAATTCAAAAGAAGCTCAAAACTAATTATGATAATTCTAGAAATCTTTTTGGAATAGAATTACTAAATTTTAAAAGGTCAGAAATACCTGCAGTAACACACATTGATGACTCTACAAGAATTCAAACAGTCGATAGGTTAATAAACCCGATATATTATGACTTAATAAAAAAATTCTTTGAATTATCTGGATTTCCATTAATAGTAAATACATCTTTCAATGTTCGAGGTGAGCCTATTGTATGTAGTATTGACGATGCGTTTAATTGTTTTATGGGCACTGATATAGAACTTCTAGTTATTGGAAATTTTATTTTAAAAAAAGATGACCAAGATAAAAATCTAATAACAAATTATAAAGATAAATTTAAATTAGATTAAATATTAAATTGATTAATTTTTTTACAGAATTAATCCATAATCTAATTGATTATGGAATGTTCCATTAAAATAAAGATGGTCAATTCGTCTACCTTCTAAAACAAAATTATTTTTTTCTAAAACCCTTTTACTTGACATATTTTGTTCAGAAGTACCAGCTACAACTTTATGCAAATTATATTTATTTTTTGCTAGTTTTATAATTTCTTGAGAAGCAAAGGTTGCAACTCCTTTACCCCAGTATGTTCTTTCACCAACAACATAAATTATTTCAGCAACTCTATGAACAGAATTTATACCTGATAAAGCAATATTGCCAATATGTAAATTATCATCAAAAATACCATATAAATCTACTGATGGGTTTTTTAGACAAGATGCAACATAATTTATTTGTCCTTCAAGTGAAAATTTTCGATGTTGATTTTCTGAAAACTTCACTACTTCATTGTCACTATACCAATCGACATATTTTTGTGTAACTTGCTCTACTTGCAATATTGATATTTTAAGTTTCATTATTTATGATTTATTCATTTTTTTCTAAATAGATTGACTGGCTAGGAAATGCAAAACTTAGTCCAATTTTTTCAATACTTTCTTTAATTTTCATAGCCAACTGTTCTTTAATTTCTAAGTATTTGTCCCAATCTTTCGTTGAAGTGAAACAAATTACGATAATGTCAATAGAACTGTCATTGAACTTCTCTAATCTTACAAAAGACTTGTAATTATCATTAACAGTAAAGTTGTCATTATTAGACAAATATGAAGATATTTCTTCAGTTAGTTTTTTAATTTGATCTAATGTTGAGTTATACTCCAAACCTATTACCCAATTAATTCTTCTATAATTCCTATTTGTGAAATTTAAAATTGGTGCCTCCGCAAAAATATAGTTAGGAATTGTTATTGGTGTAGAGTCAAACTTTCTAATTTGTGTTGATCTAAAACCAATATGTTCAACAGTACCCTCTGTATGACCAGGAACACTAATCACATCTCCTAATTGAAATCTTTTTTCAAGTAAAATCATTATTCCAGATATTAAGTTTTTAAATAAATCTTGTGCACCCAATGCTACAGCAACACCGAATAATCCTAGACCTGCAATCACAGGTCCAATCTTAATACCCCAGACCTCAAGAACAGCGACTATTCCTAAAAAAATTATTAAATATTTTAATGACTTTACGATCCAAAGAACTAATCCTTTTGTTAATATTTTTTCTAATTTATTAAAGAAATTTGAGAATGGGATCAATGCCTGATGTATAAGCCAAAAAACAAAAATTGTTGAAAGAGTATTATTAATTTTTTGAAAATATAAACCAAGAGTTGACTCAATATCAAAATAAAGAGTAACAGCTAAAAAAACGATTACTATTGGTAAAAGTTTAAATGGCGGCTCAAGAGCTTCAAATAACTTATCATCAATTTTATTACCTGTTTTTGAAACTAGTTTTTTTACTTTGCTTACTAGAATCTTGGCAAAGAGGCTTCTTGCTAATAAAGAAAAAATAATAGCTATAAAAATTATCGCTATGTTCAATAAACTTAAACCAAAAACACCATCTGTGAATACATTTTTAAATTGGTTAAATAAATTTTCAAAAAATTTCATTTTGTTACATTACACTAGTTTAAAAAAAAAGCCGCAAAAAGCGGCTTTTTTAAAAAAAAATAAGAAAACTAATTACATCATACCGGGCATTCCACCGCCCATGCCGCCCATTCCACCCATATCAGGCATCGCAGGAGCAGATGATTTATCTTCTGGTTTATCTGTAATCATCGCTTCTGTAGTAGTTAATAAAGCAGCA
>MDTB01187742.1_pt1 | contig 28970 bp, 39 predicted proteins | sample 811161 | NCBI WGS metagenome assembly MDTB01 (sample SAMN05326650, study PRJNA326480) | marine metagenome | isolation source: seawater | place: Mediterranean Sea | collected 2009
TAAATAAGCTACTAGGAGTGTAGCTCAATTGGTAGAGCGCCGGTCTCCAAAACCGGAGGTTGGGGGTTCGATTCCCTCCGCTCCTGCCAGCATTGAGTGAATAATTATGAGAAACCCATTAAGATTTTTACAGGAAGTAAAACAAGAAGCATTTAAAATAACTTGGCCAACAAAGAGAGATACTGTTACTGGTGCATTAATGGTTTTTGGACTAGCAGCTTTAGCAGCAGTCTTTTTTTTATTATTAGATCAAGTTTTAAGATTTTTTTTAAATATTATTTTAACATTAAGTTTTTGAGATGAATTGGTATATCGTGCAAGCATATTCAGGTTTTGAAAATAAAGTAGCTGACGGCATTAAGGATATTATGTCAAAAAATTCACTAGATAATAATCTTGGCGAAATACTTGTCCCAACCCAAAAAGTTGTTGAAGTAAAAAAGGGAAAAAGAACTCAAAAACAAAAAAAATATTTTCCAGGGTATGTGCTTGTAAAGTTAGATCTAAATAAAAATATTTATCATAAAATTAAAAGTATTCAAAAAGTAAGCGGGTTTTTAGGACCGGAAGGTAGTCCTGTGCCAGTATCTGAAAATGAAATTAAAAAAATCATGGGACAAATAGATGAAACTGAAACTAATCCTACAGCAGGTATTGTTTTTGAAGTCGGAGAAAAAGTAAAAGTTTCAGATGGTCCTTTTGCATCTTTTACAGGTTTAATAGAGGAAATTGATGAAGAAAAATTAAGAATAAAAGTTTCTGTTTCAATATTTGGAAGACCGACTCCTGTGGATCTTGAATTTACTCAAGTGGAGAAAATATAATGCCAAAAGAAATAGCAGGATACGTAAAACTTCAAATTAAAGGTGGACAAGCAAATCCAGCTCCGCCAGTAGGACCCGCTCTTGGACAAAGAGGAATTAATATTATGGAATTTTGTAAAGCCTTTAATGCTAAAACAAAAGCTTTGATGGGGAAACCTGTGCCTGTAGTTATAACAGTTTACAAAGACAAAAAATTTGATTTTATTATTAAATCTCCACCAGCATCTCACTTTATAAGAGAAGCAGCTAAACTTCAAAGTGGATCGAAGGAACCAGGAAGAGTAGTTGCAGGTTCTATAACAATAAAACAAGCCGAACAAATCGCGAAAGAAAAAATGAAAGATTTAAATGCTCATGACTTAGAAGAGGCAACTAAAATTATTTGTGGATCAGCTAGATCTATGGGTATAGAGGTAAAGAAATGAAAAATAAATCAAAAAGGTATAAAAAATTATTAGAAAGCCAAAAAAAGAGTGAGGTAAAATCGCTCAATCAGGTAATTAAGGAATTAAAAAAAGGATCTGGAGTAAAATTTATTGAGTCTATCGATTTATCATTAAAAATAAATTTGAAAAAAATTAAAGGGACAGAAAATAATTTAAGAACATTGATAGACTTGCCTCATGGTAATGGCAAAAAAATTAAAATTGCAGTTTTGTGTGATGAAAATAAATTAGCTGAAGCTAAAAAGAGTGGTGCAGATGTGGTTGGATCAGAAGATCTGTTAAAAAAAATATCTGATAAAGATATAAATTTTGACAAGTTAGTGTGCACGCCATCTATGATGTCAAAAATTGGAAAATTAGGAAAAATTCTAGGCCCAAAAGGACTTATGCCAAATCCTAAGATGGGAACTGTTTCAGATGACTTAGTAAAGGCAGTAGATAGAATAAAAAATAAATCTATTGAAATAAAAAATGATAAGGATGGTAACCTATCTTTTTCGATTGGAAGAAAAAATTTTGAAGAAAATAAAATTTTTGAAAATATTAAAAATGTTTTTGAAAATTTAAAAAAAGATAAACATATAATTTTTAATGCAGAAAATATCAAAAAAGTATATTTATCATCTACTATGGGCAATTCATTTAAATTAAATTTTAAGGATATCTAAGCTATGATGAGTAAAGAGCAAAAGAAAAATTATGTTGAAGAAATGAAAAAAGTCTTTTCTTCAAACGAAGCAGTTATGATTGCACATTACAAAGGTCTTAACGTTAAAGAATTAGATAAAATAAGAGATGAAATGAGAAAAAATGGTATATTTTTTAAAGTTACAAAAAATAGAATTACTAAATTAGCTCTTAAAGAAACGAAGTGTAAAGATTTAGAAAAATTCTTTACTGGACCAACAGCTGCAGCAATATCTTCAGATCCTATTACCTCTGCTAAAATTTTAGCAAAATATGCAAAAGGCGACTCCAATTTAAAAATTGTTGCAGGTTTTATGGACGGAAAGGTTTTAGAGGCAAAAGATGTGGCCCAAATCGCCACACTACCTACTTTAGATGAAGCAAGGGCTAAAATTGTAGGCATTTTAACTTCACCAGCTCAAAAAATTTTAAGTATTTTACTTGCACCTGGCTCAAAAATTGCTATTTTGGCGCACGAGAAAAGTAAAAAAAGTTAAATCAAATCAGAATTAAATGGCAGATTTAAATAAAATTATAGATGAATTATCAAAACTTACTGTAGTTGAAGCTGCTGAGCTTTCTAAACAACTTGAAGAAAAATGGGGTGTAACAGCAGCGGCACCTGTAGCAGCAGCACCAGCAGCGGGAGGTGCAGCACCTGCCGAGGAGAAAAGCGAATATTCAATTTTCTTAAATTCAGCAGGGGATAAAAAAATTAACGTAATTAAAGAAGTCAGGGCCATCACTGGTCTAGGTTTAAAAGAAGCAAAAGATTTAGTTGAAGCAGCACCTAAAGAAGTTAAAAAAGGTGTCCCAAAAAAAGATGCCGAAGAAGCTAAGAAAAAACTTGAGGCTGCTGGAGCTAAAGTAGAATTAAAATAATACTGGTACAGTTTTCAAAGGTACCTAAAATTGTTGTTGAATGGAATTAACTTTTACTCAAAAAAAAAGTATCAGAAAAAATTTTGGAAAATTAAAAGAAACTCTATCAATTCCTAATCTGATAGAAGTACAAAAAAATTCATATCAACAATTTATTGAAGCAAAAAATGATATTGAAAAAAAATCAGAAATAGACAAAGGATTAACAAAGGTATTTAAAAGTGTCTTTCCAATAAATGATACTGCAGAAAAATCGTCTCTTGAATTTATATCTTGTAGCTTAGATAAACCTAAGTTTGATGTGAATGAATGTAGACAAAGAAGCTTAACTTATTCATCAGCACTAAAAGCAAATTTGCGTTTAGTTGTTTATGAAATTAATCAAGAAACAAATACAAAACAGATTCTCTCAGCAAAAGAGCAAGAAGTTTTTATGGGAGATTTACCTTTGATGACTTCAAGCGGAACTTTTGTTGTGAATGGTGTCGAAAGAGTCGTAGTTAATCAAATGCACAGAAGTCCTGGGGTATTCTTTGACCATGACAAAGGCAAAACACATAGTAGCGGAAAACTATTATTTAACTGTAGAATAATTCCTGGAAGAGGATCGTGGCTCGATTTTGAGTTTGATCCAAAAGATATTTTATTTTTCAGAATTGATAGAAAGAAAAAATTACCAATTACAACTTTTTTATATGCAATGGGAATGAGCAGAACAAATATTCTTGAACAGTTTTACACATACGATGCTTATGATTATAATAATTCTACAAACACTTGGTCCACAATCTTTAGACCAGATAAATACAAGAGACCTATCAAACTTCAATTTGATCTCATAGATAAAAAAAATAATAAAAAGGTTCTTAAAAAGGGTGAAAAATTAAATTTTATTCTTGCTCAAAAATTAAAAGAAAAGAATTTAGAGCATATTATTGTTTCAGATGATGAAATTGTTGATAAATATACCAACGAAGATTTGAAAGATAATGAAGGACAGCTAATTATAAAGTCTGGTTTTAATATAACGAAAGAGATATTAGAAAAAATAGTTTCTTCTAAAATCAATAAACTTAAATTAGCAAACGTAGACTCTATCTTAAAGGGTCCATATATATTTGAAACAATTAAAGTTGACAAAAACATAGATAAAGACTCGGCTTTAGCAGACATTTATAAAGTTTTGAGACCCGGGGAACCTCCAACACCAGAAGTAGCTGAAGGAGTTTTTAAAAATTTATATTTTAGTAACGAGAGATACGATTTATCAGATGTAGGTAGAGTTAAATTAAATGCAAGACTTGATCTTAAAGAGGATGATAATTTAAGAATTCTTACCAAAAAAGATATAGTATCAATAATTCAGTTTATGTTAGATCTAAGAGATGGAAAAGGTGAAGTAGATGATATCGATCATTTAGGAAACAGGAGAGTAAGATCAGTAGGAGAATTAGTTGAAAATCAATTTAGAATTGGTCTTTTAAGAATGGAAAGAACTATAAGGGAAAAAATGTCTACATTTTTAGAAATTGAATCTGCTTTACCTCAGGGATTAATAAACGCAAAACCTATAAGCACCTCTTTTAAAGATTTTTTTTCTACTTCACAACTTTCGCAATTTATGGACCAAACCAATCCTCTTTCAGAAATTACACACAAAAGAAGAGTTTCAGCCCTAGGCCCCGGAGGTTTAACCAGGGAGAGAGCAGGATTTGAAGTTAGAGACGTGCATCCAACTCATTACGGAAGGATTTGTCCGATAGAAACACCTGAAGGGCCAAATATTGGTTTAATAAATAGCTTAGCCACCTACTCTAAAGTAAATAAGTATGGATTTATTGAAAGTCCTTACAAAAAAGTTGTTAATGGAAAAATTCTAGAGAAGATAGAATATTTGTCGGCTATAGAGGAAGAAAAGTTTACAATAGCTCAAGCCAACTCACCAGTAAGCAGAGATGGTAGTTTTATTGAAGAATTAGTGTCATGTAGAAAAGGACTTAATTTTGTTTTGTCCAGAAAGGATAGTATTGATTACATTGACGTTTCACCTAAACAATTAGTTTCAGTTGCAGCATCCTTAATACCTTTTTTGGAAAACGATGATGCTAACAGAGCATTAATGGGTTCAAATATGATGAGGCAAGCTGTACCCCTATTAAAACCAGAGTCCCCATTAGTAGGAACAGGAATTGAGGGAGATGTAGCTTTAGACTCCGGTGTTACCATTGTTGCCAGAAGAAATGGTGTGGTTGATAAAATTGATGGAAAACGAATTGTTGTTAAAGCGACAGAAGAAAAAGATTTATCTAAATCAGGGGTAGATATTTATAATTTAATGAAGTTTCAAAGATCTAATCAGAATACCTGTATAAATCAAAAACCATTAGTTAAGTGGGGAGATGTTATCAAAAAAGGAGATATTATTGCAGACGGACCAGCGACTAAACTAGGAGAACTTGCTCTTGGAAAGAATGTTACAGTCGCATTCATGCCATGGCAAGGATATAACTTTGAAGACTCAATACTAATTTCTGAAAGATGTGTTACTGATGATGTTTTTACTTCAATACATATTGAGGAATACGAGTTGATGGCACGTGATACAAAGTTGGGTACAGAGGAAATTACAAGAGATATTCCAAATGTTAGTGAAGAAAGTTTGAAAAATCTTGACGAGTCTGGAATTGTTTATGTTGGTGCTGAAGTTAAACAAGCAGATATTCTAGTTGGAAAAGTTACTCCTAAAGGTGAGACAGCATCAAGCCCTGAAGAAAAATTGTTAAGATCAATTTTTGGTGAAAAAGCAACAGATGTAAGAGATACATCATTAAAATTACCACCTGGAAGTTCAGGAGTTGTTGTTGATGTTAGAGTTTTTAATAGACATGGTGTCGAAAAAGATGAACGAGCTATAGCAATCGAGAGATATGAGATTGAAGCTGTTCAAGAAGATAAACACGTTGAAGAGGAAATATTAGTAAGAAATATTAAATTAAGATTAAATGAAATTATTAAAAAAGAAACACTAGAAAAAAGTTATAAAAGCTTAAAACCCGGTGATATATTAAATAATGAATTATTAGATAATCTTGAAATGAAAGAGTATTGGAAATTTAAATTCAAGAACAATGTAACAAACAATAAAATAGATCAACTTAAAGAACAATTTGATAAAGCCCAAGAAGATATCAAGTTAAGATTTGAGGATAAGGTTTTAAAAATTAAACAGGGAGATGACCTTTTGCCTACAGTTATGAAGGTTGTTAAAGTTTTTGTTGCTGTAAAACGAAGACTCATGCCTGGAGATAAGATGGCTGGAAGACATGGTAACAAAGGTGTAATAAGTAAAATAGTACCTGTTGAGGACATGCCTTATATGGAAAGTGGTAAACCAGTTGATATAGTACTTAATCCTTTGGGTGTACCAAGCCGAATGAATGTTGGACAAATTTTAGAAACACACTTAGGTTGGTCATGTTCTGAATTAGGTGAGAAAGTAAAGAATTTATATAACAACTTTATAAAAACTAATGATAATAAAGATCTAAAAAGTGAGTTAGGCAAAATTTACGGTGAAAAAAGATTATCTGATATCGTAAGTAATTTAGATGACAAACAATTCAAAGAACTATGCGGAAATTTATCCAATGGTGTACCGATTGCTACACCAGTATTTGATGGTGCAACAACTGAAGATATTACAAAAATGTTGGAATTAGCGAAATTACCAAATGCTGGCCAAACTAATCTATGGGATGGTAGAACAGGAGAAAAATTTGATAGACCAATAACAGTTGGGATTATTTATATGTTAAAACTCCATCATCTTGTCGAAGATAAAATACACGCTCGTTCAACTGGTCCATATAGTTTAGTAACACAACAACCTTTAGGTGGAAGAGCTCAATTAGGTGGACAAAGATTCGGTGAAATGGAAGTTTGGGCTTTAGAAGCTTACGGAGCATCTTATACTTTACAAGAAATTTTAACAGTCAAATCAGATGATGTTGCTGGAAGAACAAAAGTTTATGAAACAATTGTTAAAGGTGATGATAATTTTGAGTCAGGAGTACCTGAATCTTTTAATGTATTAATTAAGGAAATAAGAGCATTAGGACTAAATATAGAACTAAACTAAGATTAAAAACTATGAGAAAAGATTTATCAAAAGAAATTAAAAAAAGTATTTCGGAAAAAAATTTTAAACACATTAAAATAACCCTCGCAAGCCCAGAAAAAATTAAATCATGGTCTTTTGGGGAAATTAAAAAGCCCGAAACTATTAATTATAGAACTTTTAAACCTGAAAAGGATGGTTTGTTTTGTGCAAGAATTTTTGGTCCAATTAAAGATTACGAATGTTTATGTGGGAAATATAAACGAATGAAATTTAGAGGTATAATTTGTGAAAAATGTGGAGTTGAGGTAACAAAATCTAATGTAAGAAGAGAGAGAATGGGTCACATAGATTTGGCTTGTCCAGTTGCTCATATATGGTTTTTAAAATCTCTACCAAGTCGAATTTCTTTAGCAATTGACATGAAACTTAAAGAGGTTGAAAAAATTCTTTATTTCGAAAGTTTTATTGTAATTGAACCAGGTTTAACTGAATTAAAAAAAGGTCAATTACTTACTGAGGAAGAGTATATAAAAGCTCAAGAAAAATATGGTGAGGATGGTTTTACTGCTGGTATAGGGGCCGAGGCAGTAAGAGAAATATTGTTAAGTATTGATTTAGAAACGGAGAAGAAAAAATTAAGAGAGTCATTAAAAAGTATAAAATCCAAAGTCACTGAAGAGAGAACTTTAAAACGACTAAAATTAATTGAGTCTTTCATTGACTCTGGTAATAAACCAGAATGGATGATCTTAACGACTGTCCCAGTTATTCCACCAGAACTAAGACCATTAGTACCTTTAGACGGGGGAAGATTTGCTACATCAGATTTAAACGATCTTTATAGGAGAGTAATTAATAGAAATAATAGACTAAAAAGACTTTTAGATTTAAAAGCACCTGACATTATTGTGAGAAATGAAAAAAGAATGCTCCAAGAATCTGTGGACGCATTATTTGATAATGGTCGAAGAGGTAGGGTAATCACAGGGACTGGTAAGCGACCCTTGAAATCTTTAGCAGAAATGCTTAAAGGAAAACAAGGAAGGTTTAGACAAAATCTTTTAGGTAAAAGAGTAGATTACTCTGGAAGATCAGTAATTGTAGTAGGTCCTGAATTGAAACTACATCAATGCGGTTTACCAAAGAAAATGGCTTTAGAATTATTCAAACCCTTTTTGTATGCTAGATTGGATAAATTAGGTTTTGCAACAACTATTAAACAAGCAAAAAGAATGGTTGAAAAACAAAAAAGTGAAGTATGGGATGCACTTGAGCATATAATAAGAGAACATCCTATTATTTTAAATAGAGCTCCAACTTTACATAGGTTGGGTGTTCAAGCTTTTGAGGCTAAATTAATTGAGGGTAATGCAATAGAACTTCATCCACTTGTGTGTGCAGCATTTAATGCTGATTTTGATGGAGACCAAATGGCTGTTCACGTTCCACTAAGTTTAGAAGCACAAATCGAAGCCAGAGTTCTTATGATGTCAACAAATAACATCTTAAGCCCTTCAAATGGAAAACCTATAATAGTTCCGAGCCAAGATATTGTACTTGGTATATATTATTTATCGCAACATAAAGAAGATCCTAAGCAAAAACCTGTAGGAATTTTTTCTGATGTTGATGAAATTGAAAATGCCATTGAAAGAAAAGATATAAGTGTTCACTCTAAAATAGTTTCAGTGTTCAACACAGTAGATAAAGATGGAAATAAAATTTCGGAGAAATATACAAGTACCGCTGGACGTTTTTTACTATCTAAAACTCTACCAAAAAATCATAGAATTAAATTTGACCTCGTAAACAAGCTTTTAACTAAAAAAGCAGTTTCAGAAGTAATTGATACGGTTTATAGATACTGCGGACAGAAAGAGACGGTAATTTTCTGTGATAGAATAAAAGATTTAGGTTTCAAACACGCTTTTAAAGCTGGAATATCTTTTGGAAAAAATGATTTAATTATTCCTAAAACTAAAGAGAAATTAGTAAATGAAACAAAAAAACAAATCGAAGACTACGAAAAACAATATCAAGATGGACTTATCACAAGAGGTGAAAAGTATAACAAAGTAGTAGATATATGGTCAAAATGTACAGACTCCGTTGCTAATGAAATGATGAAAGAAATTTCATCAGCGGAAAAAATATATCCAGATGGAAGAATAGAGACAAATTCAGTTTATATGATGGCTGACTCTGGAGCTAGAGGCTCCCCAGCGCAGATGAAACAGTTAGCTGGAATGAGAGGTTTAATAGCAAAACCGTCGGGAGAAATTATTGAAACCCCAATAATTTCAAATTTTAAAGAAGGTTTAACAGTATTAGAATATTTTAATTCAACACACGGAGCTCGAAAGGGGCTAGCAGACACAGCATTAAAAACTGCAAACTCAGGATATTTAACAAGAAGACTTTGTGATGTTGCTCAGGATATTCAAGTAACTGTTAATGAATGCGACTCAAAATCTAGATCATCAATAAAATTGTCTGAGATTATAGAAGGGGGTAACGTATTAGTGAGTTTATCTGAAAGAGTTTTAGGAAGAGTTGCAGCTGAGGATGTAAAAAATCCATTAACTGGTGAATTAATTATTAAGAAAAAACAAATGATAGATGAAAATATTTGTGAAAAAATAGACGCTGCAGGGGTAAAATCTATCAATGTATTTTCAGTAATAACTTGCGGATCTAAAAAAGGTGTTTGTCAAATGTGTTATGGTAGAGACCTTTCACGAGGTAAGTTAGTTAGCATTGGAGAAGCTATTGGAATGATAGCGGCACAATCAATCGGTGAACCAGGAACACAATTAACAATGAGAACCTTTCACGTAGGTGGCACAGCTCAAATTAAAGAAGACTCATCAGTTATATCTGTAAATTCAGGTATATTGAAAGTGAGCAATAAAAATTTACTTGAGGACTCTAAAAATAACACAATAGTCATGGGAAGAAACACTCAGCTCTCACTCGAAGATGACAATGGAAGACAATTAGCACTTTATAAAGTTCCATATGGATCAAAATTATTTTTTAAGAATGGGGAAAAAGTACAAAAAGGTAAAAAAATATGCGAATGGGATCCTTACACACTACCGGTTATTGCCGAAACTAATGGTATAGTAAATTATATGGATTTAGTTGACGGTGTATCCTTAGCAGAAACTTTGGATGACGCAACTGGTATATCATCTAAATCAGTAGTTGATTGGAGATCACAATCAAAGAATAGTGATTTGAAACCCAGAATAACTTTAAGAAATGCAGATGGAGAAGTTATCAAAAAAGCAGATGGTAATGAAGCAAGATATTATTTGGTTCCCGACTCAATACTTTCTGTTCAAGATGGCCAAAAAATTTCAGCTGGTGATGTTCTAGCTAGATTACCCAAAGAAACATCAAAAACAAAAGATATAACAGGAGGACTCCCAAGAGTAGCTGAACTTTTTGAAGCAAGAAGACCAAAAGATAGTGCAATAATAGCAGAGAGTGACGGCACTATTCAGTTTGGTAAAGAGGTTAGAGGTAAACAAAAAATTTCTATTGTTACTGACAAAGGTGAGTCTTCAAATTATTTAATACCCAAGGGTAAACACACTAATTTTAACCAAGGTGAAAAAATCAAAAAAGGAGAATATTTGTTAGATGGAGCTCCAGCACCACACGATATTTTAAGAATTCTTGGTGTCGAAGCACTTACCGAATACTTTGTTACAGAGGTACAAGAAGTCTACAGAATGCAGGGTGTTGTAATTAATGATAAACATATTGAAACTATAGTGAGACAAATGCTAAAGAAAGTTGAAATCAAAGACTCCGGTGACTCTGGTTATTTAAATGGAGAATTAATTGATAGAATTGATTTAGACAATGCAAATGAGGAATTAAAAAAACAAAATAAAAAACCAGCATTGGGTGAAAGAGTTTTACTTGGAATTACAAAAGCTTCATTGCAAACAAATTCATTTATATCTGCAGCTTCTTTCCAAGAGACTACACGAGTTTTAACAGACTCTGCAATCAAAGGTAAAATTGATACTTTAGAGGGCCTTAAAGAAAATGTTATTGTTGGTAGGCTTATACCCGCTGGTACTGGTTGGACTAAAAATATTCTTGATAAACAAGCTAAAGAAGAGGACAAATTAAGAATTGCAGAACTAAAAAAACAAGAGCTTGCAAAACAGGAATTAGAAAAGACTCAAAAGGCAGAGATTAAGACAGAATAACTCAAGTAAAACCAACGTTTTTGAGCTTATTAAATATTGACATTTCCCACTTCAATGTTAGTTTAGCGCAATTTTGATAGTTAAAAGTAAGGTTGTATTAACCTTAAACAGTAACTAAAAATAAAAAATAAGTCCTTTACTTTTTTCAATCAAAAAAAAATTATGCCAACAATTAATCAGTTGATGAGAAAACCTAGAGTTAAACCCTTATCTAGAAATAAGGTCCCAGCTTTAGAAAAGCAACCGCTCAAGAGAGCTGTTTGTATAAAAGTTTATACCACAACTCCAAAAAAACCAAATTCTGCCTTAAGAAAAGTAGCAAGAGTAAGGTTGTCAAATGGGTATGAAGTTACTGCATATATCCCTGGAGAGGGACATAATTTACAAGAACACTCAGTAGTCTTAATTAGAGGTGGTAGAGTTAAGGATTTACCAGGTGTACGATATCACATACTGAGAGGTAATCTTGATGCGCAAGGTGTTACAGCTAGAAAAAAAAGACGATCATTATATGGAGCAAAAAAACCTAAATAAATTATTCTCATGTCTAGAAAAAGAAAAGCACCTGTTCGAAAAGTTTATTCTGACCCAAAATACGGGTCAAAAGTAATTTCAAAATTTATAAACTCAATTATGTATGATGGTAAAAGATCAACAGCTGAAAGAATTTTATATACTGCACTTGATAAAATTAAAGAAACAAAAAAAGAAGACCCACTAAAAGTTTTTAATACAGCAATTAGTAATGTCCGACCTAACATAGAAGTTAGATCAAGACGTGTGGGCGGTGCTACATATCAAGTGCCTGTTGAAGTTAAAACAAACAGATCTCAAGCACTAGCTTTAAGATGGATTCTTGATGCATCTAGAAAAAGAAAAAACAAAACTATGGCAGAAAAATTATCTTTTGAACTTTTAGACGCTTATCAAAAAAGAGGATCTGCAATTAAAAAAAAAGAGGACACACATAAAATGGCAGAGTCAAATAAAGCTTTTGCACATTTTAGATGGTAAAATTATGCCTAGATCACATACTTTAGAAAAATATCGTAATATCGGAATTATGGCACATATAGATGCCGGTAAAACTACAACAACGGAAAGAATTTTGTATTACACTGGTAAGAGCCATAAGATTGGCGAAGTTCATGATGGCGCTGCAACAATGGATTGGATGGAACAAGAACAAGAAAGAGGTATTACAATCACCTCTGCTGCTACCACATGTTTTTGGAGAGAACACAGAATAAATATTATTGATACACCTGGACACGTTGATTTTACAATTGAAGTTGAGAGATCTTTAAAAGTTTTAGACGGAGCAGTAGCCGTTTTTGACGGTGTAGCTGGTGTTGAGCCGCAATCTGAAACAGTTTGGCGTCAAGCAGATAAATATAAAGTACCGAGAATTTGTTTTGTTAATAAGCTTGATAGAACTGGGGCTGATTTTTTCAATTGTGTTGAGATGATTAAGGACAGACTCGGTGCAAAACCTTTAGTTATGCAAATACCCGTTGGTATTGAGTCATCTTTAAAAGGAGTGGTTGATTTAATTAAAATGAAGGCTGTTCTCTGGAAGGATGAAAAACTTGGAGCTGAATTCGAATACACAGATATACCATCAGATTTAAAAGACAAGGCAGAAAAATATAGAAAAGAATTAGTAGAAACAGCAGTTGAACAAGATGAAAAATTGATGGATGACTATCTTAACGGCAAAAATATATCCGAGGAAGATATAATTTCTTGTGTGCGTAAAGGCTGTTTAAAATTTGATTTTGTACCAGTTTTGACTGGTTCTGCTTTTAAAAACAAAGGTGTTCAGCCATTACTTGACGCTGTCGTTGACTTTTTACCAAGTCCAAAGGATATAAATTCAATCAAAGGAACGAAACCAAATTCCAAAGATGAAGTTGAAAGAAAATTCGACGATAAAGAACCATTTTCTGCATTAGCATTTAAGGTTGCGAACGATCCTTTTGTTGGTTCACTAACATTTATCAGAATTTATTCTGGCACCTTAAAATCAGGAACTGGAGTTTATAATACATCTAGAGATAAAGAAGAAAGAGTTGGACGAATGCTATTGATGCACGCAAACAGCAGAGAAGATGTGAAAGAGGCGAATACTGGTGATATTGTTGCTTTAGCCGGTCTTAAATACACTATTACAGGTCACACACTTTCTGACGAAGATAAACCTGTTGTTTTAGAACCAATGGAATTTCCGGATCCAGTAATAGAAATAGCTGTAGAACCAAAAACTAAAGGCGATCAAGAGAAAATGGGAGAGGCCCTAGGCAGATTAGCAAAAGAAGATCCATCATTTAGAGTAACTTCTGACGAAGAGTCGGGACAAACTATAATAAAAGGAATGGGTGAGCTTCATTTAGATATTATTGTTGATAGAATGAAAAGAGAATTTAAAGTCGAAGCTAATATAGGAGCTCCGCAAGTCGCATATCGAGAAACAATTCAAAAACCCGTGTCAAATGTTTATATTCACAAAAAACAAAGTGGAGGAGCAGGACAATTTGCTAAAGTAGAATTAAATGTGGAACCACTTGAACCAGGAAAAGGCAGGGAAGTAGAAAATAAAATTAAAGGTGGTTCAATACCAAAAGAATTTATTCCTGGAGTAGAAAAAGGTGTTGAAAGTGTTGCAGACAACGGTATTTTAGCAGGTTTCCCTCTTATTGACTACAAAGTTACAATTGTAGATGGATTACATCACGATGTAGATTCAAGTGTTCTGGCTTTTGAAATAGCATCCAGATATTGTTTTAAGGAGGCTTGTACTAAGGCCGGCTTAAAACTTTTAGAACCAATGATGAGAGTCGAAGTAATCACACCTGAGGATTACATGGGCGATGTGATTGGTGATTTAAATAGTAGAAGAGGTCAAGTTTCTACAACAGAACCGAGAGGAAACGCTACCGTTATAAGCGCAATGGTGCCACTAGCAAATATGTTTGGTTATATAAACAATTTAAGATCAATGTCCCAGGGTAGAGCCCAGTATTCAATGTTCTTTGATCATTACGCTAAGGTACCTCAAAATGTTCAAGATGAAGTAACAAAAAAGATGGCTTAAAAATGGATAATCAAAATATTAGAATACATCTGCGAGCTTACGATAACAAAATTCTGGATTTATCAACGGAGGAAATTGTTAATACTGCAAAGAGAACTGGTGCTCAAGTTAAAGGACCAATTCCACTTCCAACAAAAATAGAAAGATTTACCGTTCTAAGATCACCCCACATTGATAAAAAAAGCAGGGAACAATTTGAAACCAGAACACATAAAAGATTGATAGATATTGTTGAGCCAACGCCTCAAACAGTCGAAGCATTAATGAAATTAGATTTAGCATCAGGAGTTGACATAGAAATAAAGATATAAATATGAGCTTAGGTTTAGTAGGAAAAAAAATGGGAATGACACGAGAGTTTTTTAACTCTGGAGTATCTATACCAGTTACTGTAGTTAAAGTGGAGAAGGGTAGAGTTATTGATATATATACTAAAGAAAAAAATGGCTATTCAGCTGTTAAACTTGGTTTTATCAAAAAGAAAAATTCTAAACTAACAAATCAAATGAAAGGTTTTTTTGCAAAAAAAAATACTGAACCTAAAAAGATCATAAAAGAATATAGAATAGAAAAAACAGATGAATATAAAACTGGAAGCGAGGTTGGTTTAGAGATTATGAAAGATGTAAAATTTATTGATGTAAGATCTCAAACAATTGGTAAAGGATTTGCTGGAGTAATGAAAAAATATAATTTTGGAGGTTTAAGAGCAAGTCATGGTGTTTCTGTTTCTCACAGATCTCATGGATCTACTGGGCAGAACCAAGATCCTGGAAAAGTTTTTAAAGGTAAAAAAATGGCAGGACATATGGGTTCAAAATTCAGAACTATCTTGAATTTAGAGGTAATTAAATCTGATGTTGAGAATGGTTTAATTTATATTAAAGGCTCAATTCCTGGTTCTAAAAATTCAATTGTTTATTTAAGAAAATCAAAAAAATCATTCAGTCGAAAAACTAGTGTAGAAAAATTCGCACAAGAAATACAACCAGCTAAAGCAGCAAGTAAAAAAGATACTTCAAAAAAAGAGAGCCCCCAAAAACCACCTGAAAAACAAGCAAAAAAAGAGGAAACAAAAAAGAAATAAATTATGAATATTAAAGTATTGAATATTGATGGAAACAAGGTCAAAGATCTTAATGTATCTGAGAAATTAACTGGACTAAAAGTAAATAATAGGCTTTTAAAATACGTTATTGATTGGCAATTGAATCATTCCAAAAAACGTGTAGCCAAAACAAAACAAAGAAATGAAGTTGTTGGTTCTACAAGAAAAATTTATGCCCAAAAAGGAACTGGTGGAGCAAGACATGCCTCAAGAAAAGCACCTTTATTTGTTGGTGGTGGTGTAGCTCACGGACCAAAAGGCAATAACTATAAAATTAAAAAGATTAATAAAAAAATAAGAAAGATTGCTTTAGCACAAACTATTTCAAAGAAAAAAAATAACAATGAACTTTTTTTACTCGATGATGTTAAAAAAGAAATTAAAAAAACAAAAATTTTTAATTCTTTTTTAATTAAAAACAAAATAAATAATGTTTTAATTGTATCTGATAAAGAAACAGAAAAAAATATTATTAAATCGGTAAGAAATATACCTAATGTTAAATTAATAAATGATGCTGGAACGAATGTTTATGACTTAATTAAATATAAAAATGTCTTATTTACAACAAGTTCTATCAAAAATATTCAACAGAAATTAACAAATGAAAAAAATTAGCTATCTTGACTCTGTTATACATCCTATAATAACTGAAAAAGCCACTGGCCTTTCTGAACAAAACAAAGTTATCTTTAAAGTTAGAAGTGATGCAACTAAAAAATCTATTAAGAAAAATATTGAAAAAATATTTAAAGTTAGTGTTATTAAAATTAATACAATCACAAAAAAATCTAAAAGTAAAATTATCAGAGGAAGAATTGGTTTTAAAAAAGGATATAAGAAAGCATTAGTTACATTAAAAAAAGGTCAAAGTATTGATCTTGCAACAGGAGTTTAATTTATTATGTCATTAAAGTCATATAAACCCTATACAAAATCGACTAGATCTACAGTTTTAGTTGATAGAAAGAATATTTGGAAAGGTTCACCTTTTAAATCACTTACAAAAGGAAAAACTTCAACAGGCGGAAGAAATAATTTAGGAAGAATTACTTCTAGAGCAAGGGGTGCAGGACACAAAAGAAGATATAGAATTATTGATTTTCATAGAAATAAAATTGATATGATAGGAAACGTCGAAAGAATTGAATATGATCCAAATCGTTCTTCTTTCATAGCTTTAATTACTTATGAGGATAAAAGTAAAAGTTATATTATCTGCCCCCAAAGCATAAAAATTGGCGACCAAATTGTATCCGGCATAAATAAAGAAGTGAAAATTGGAAACTGTATGCCTTTAAAAGATATACCTCCAGGTACACAGGTTCACAATGTTGAACTAAACGCTGGGGCAGGTGGTAAACTCGCAAGATCTGCGGGAGCTTCAGTTACTTTGTCTGGTATTGACGATGAGTATGCAATAATTAAACTTTCGTCAGGTGAAACAAGAAAAGTGAGAAAAGATTGTAAAGCAACAATAGGTGTTGTTTCAAATCCAGATCAGAAAAATATTAAAATAGGAAAAGCTGGAAGAAATAGATGGAAAGGTAAAAGACCACAAACCAGAGGTGTAGCAATGAATCCAGTAGATCACCCGCATGGTGGTGGAGAAGGTAAAACTGCTGGAGGAAGAAATCCCGTTTCACCATGGGGACAATCCGCAAAAGGACTTAAAACAAGAAGACCTCAAAGAAGTGACAAGTTTATAATTTCAAGAAGAAAAAAAAGAGGCGCTAAATAAATGACTAGAGGTATTTGGAAAGGACCATTTGTGCATCCAAGTTTATTAAAAAAAATTGATAAACTTAAAGATCAACCTAGGAAAACTCCAATTAAAACATGGTCAAGAAATTCAACTATTATTCCGGAATTTGTTGGTCATAGTTTTTTAATTCATAACGGTAAAAGCTTTATTCCAATAACAATATCTGAGGAAATGGTTGGACATAAATTAGGTGAATTTTCACCTACAAGAAAATTTTCGGGACACACACCTGCGGATAAAAAAGCTGCTGCTGATGGATCAGCACCCACTTCCTCTGGATCGGCACCTAAGGCTGCACCAGGCGCAACTCCAAAAGCTGCACCCGGAGCAACACCATCCGCCTCAAAACCAGCTGCGCCAAAAAAGGACACTAAATGACAGAAAAAAATAACATAATAAAAGCTATTAATAAAAATGTTAGAAGTGGTGCCAGGAAAGCAAATTTAGTTTTAAACTTTATCAAGGGAAAGAAAGCCGATATTGCTATCCGAGATTTAGAATTTACAAGGAAAAAGGTCGCCGAAGATATTAAAAAGACAGTTAAATCAGCAATAGCTAATGCAGAAAATAATTATCAATACGACATTGATAATCTTTACATTAAAGAAGCTTATGTAGGTAAATCTATAGTTATGAAAAGATTTAGACCAAGAGCTAAGGGAAGAGCCTCGCCAATAAAAAAACCATACAGTAGAGTAACTATAATTTTAGAAGAAAAAAAACAGGAAGGTAAAGCATAATGGGCCAAAAAGTAAATCCAATAGGTTTTAGACTAGGTATAAACAGAGGTTGGGACTCAATCTGGTTTGCCAGAAAAGGAGAATACGGTAAATATTTGATCGAAGATTATAAAATTAGGCAATTTATTAAAAAGAATATACAAAATTCTGGAGTTTCTGAAATAATAATTGAGAGATCTGGAAAAAAATGTTCTATTTTTATTCACACGTCTAGACCAGGCTTTGTTATTGGTAAAAAAGGATCTGACATTGAAAAAATAAAAGTAAATATATCAAAAATTACAGACAGTGAAGTATCTGTTAATATTAAAGAAATAAAAAAACCTGAATTAAATGCATATTTGGTTGCAGAAAATATTTCGCAGCAACTAGTCAAACGTATTGCTTACAGAAGGGCCATGAAAAGAGCAATGCAATCTGCTATGAGGTTAGGTGCTAAAGGGATTAAAGTTACATTAAGCGGAAGATTAGCTGGAAACGAAATCGCTAGAAGTGAATGGCTAAGAGAGGGCAGTATACCGCTTCATACATTACGAGCAAATTTAGATTACGCAGAGTCCGAAGCACTAACAACTTATGGAATCATTGGTGTAAAAGTATGGATTTACAAAGGTGAAATTTTTTTAAAAGACGTTAATAAACAAAAAATGGAAAGGACTAAAAATGCTTCAACCAGTAAGAAGTAAATTTAGAAAAGCTCACAAAGGTAGAATACATGGGAAAGCAACAAGGGCCAGCTCGTTAAATTATGGTGAATTTGGTTTAAAAGCAATTCAACCCGAAAGAGTAATTGGAAAACAAATTGAGGCAGCTAGAGTCGCTCTAACAAGACATATGAAACGAAGTGGTAAAGTTTGGTCAAGAGTTTTTCCAAATATTCCAGTTTCAAAAAAACCTACCGAGGTAAGAATGGGTAAAGGAAAAGGTTCACCTGAATACTGGGCCTGCAGGGTAAAACCAGGAAGAATATTGTTTGAAGTTGACGGAGTAACCGAAGAGGTTGCCAGAGAAGCTTTATACAAAGCTTCTGCAAAGTTACCTATAAAAACAAAGTTTGTTAAAAGATAATTATGAAAAAAAAAGAACAAAAAAAACTAACTAAAGATCAGTCTTTAAGAGAGATACAGAAACTTAAAAAAGATTTATTTAATATGAGATTTAAAAAAGTAAATGGGCAAATACAAAACTACGCTGAGTTTTCGAAAATAAAAAAAAGTATTGCAAGACTGTATAATAATCTACAAGGAAATAAATGACTAAAAGAATATTACAAGGCCAAGTAGTGAGTAATAAAAGTGACAAAACAATTGTAGTTAAGGTTGAGAGAAAATTTAGACATCCTTTTTATGGAAAAGTTATATCAAGATCAAAAAAATATCATGCTCATGACGAAAAAAACAAATATAAAATAGGAGATGTAGTAAAAATAATTGAGTCAAAACCAATATCAAAATTAAAAACTTGGGAGGTTCTTGAAAAATGATACAAATTCAAACTGAATTACTAGTAGCTGACAATACTGGAGCAAAAAGAGTTGAATGCATTAAGGTCCTTGGCGGTTCAAAAAGAAGATATGCGGGTGTTGGTGATTTAATTGTTGTTAGTGTTAAAGACGCATTACCTAATGGTAAAGTTAAAAAAGGATCTGTTCATAAGGCTGTTGTCGTTCGGACAAAAAAGGAAATTTTTAGAAAAGATGGTTCAAAAGTTCAATTTGATAGTAATTCTGTTGTATTAACTGATGAAAAGGGAGAACCTATTGGAACTAGAATATTTGGACCAGTTACTAGGGAGCTTAGAGCTCGTGGACAAACAAAAATTATCTCTTTAGCACCGGAGGTATTATGAAAAATTTGTATAAAAAAGGAATGAAAGTAAAGATTTTGGTTGGAAAAGATAAGGGAAAATCAGGGGAAATAATTGAAATTAATAGATATAGAAATTTAGCAAAAGTAAAAGATGTTAATATGCAAAAGAAACATAAAAAACCGACAAAGGAAAATAAAGGTGGAATTATTAGCAAGGAAGGTTTTGTACATTTATCAAATTTAAAAAATTTAAGTGAAAGTCAAAAAGGTAAAAAATAATGATACCAAGATTAAAAGAAAAATATAAAAAAGAAATCGTGCAAAGTTTAATGACAAAATTAAACTATAAAAATATAAATGCAGTTCCTAAAATAAAAAAAATAGTTTTAAATATGGGTTTAGGTCAAGATGGATTGGATAAAAAGAAAATGGAAATTTGTATTAAAGATATGTCATCAATAGCAGGCCAATACCCTGTAATAACAAAATTTAAAAAATCTATTTCAAATTTTAAATCAAGACAAGGATCAAATGCTGGATTAAAAGTAACTTTAAGAAATGATAGAATGTATGAGTTTCTTGACAGATTAGTTAATATAGCCTTACCTAGAATTAAAGATTTTAGAGGTTTAAAAGATTCTGCTTGTGATAAGTTTGGAAACTTTACCTTTGGTATTAAAGAACATATTATTTTTCCAGAAATAAATTTTGACAAAGTTGACACAATTAGAGGAATGGATATTACAATTGTTACTAGCAGCAATACAAAAGACAACACTATATCACTGTTAAAAGAATTTAACTTTCCAATAATTCAAGATTCAGAAAAAAGAAGAAAGAAAGTTAAAAAAATAATTAAATCAGAAAACAAAGAGGAAAAAACGGAGAAAGGATAAAATGGCAAAAACTAGCGCAATTCAGAGAAACTTGAAAAGAATTAAAATGACAAAGAGTTTTCAAAATAGAAGAAAAAAACTTAAAAGTATAATTAGCAACAAAAAATTACCTTTAAATGAGAGATTTGCTGCTCAATTAAAATTATCAAAACTTCCAAAAAATTCAGCAAAAACAAGAATAAGAAACAGGTGCGAAATTACCGGAAGACCACACGGTGTTTATAGAAAACTTAAAATTTCAAGAATTGCATTAAGACAGATGGCATCTTCAGGAAAAATTCCTGGAATGACAAAATCAAGTTGGTAAAGGAGGAATATGAGCTTAGCCGATCCTATTGGAGATATGTTAACAAGAATAAGAAATGGTCAAATGAGGTCACTGAATAAAATAGATGTGCCATTTTCTAATTTCAGATCAAAAATATTAGACGTTCTCAAAAAAGAGGGATATATACTTGACTTTGAAACTATCTCTAAAGAAAAAACGATCAAAACCATCTCTGTCAAACTAAAATACTATGACGGACAACCTGTCATTAAAGAAATTAAACGTATTTCTAAACCTGGAAGAAGAGTTTACTCAAGAGCCACAAGTATTCCCAAAGTATTAAATGGATTAGGCCTAGCAATCTTGTCCACAAGCAAGGGGGTTATGTCTGATGTTGAGGCAACCAAAAACAACTTAGGTGGAGAAATAATTTGTAGGATATTTTAATGTCAAAACTAGGAAAAAAACCAATTGTTTTACCAAAGGAGTCTACTGTTAAAGTAGAGGGAAGTTCACTTTTAGTAACTGGTCCAAAAGGGACTCAAAAATTAGCATTTAATGAAAAATTGTTTTCATCAAAATTAAATGAAAAAAATGAGTTTCAAATATTACCAATTACAAAAGACAAAAAGTCTTCTTTAATGTGGGGCACTTACAGAAGTTTATTAAACAACGCAGTTGTAGGTGTTACGAAAGGACATGAAAAAAATCTTGAGCTAAGCGGAGTTGGTTTTAGAGCTAATCTTAAGGGCGACCAATTAGTTTTACAGCTAGGTTTTAGTCATGAGGTGAATTATTCTGTACCAAAAGGCATTGTAATAAAAGTTGAAAAACAAACAAAATTAAATATTTCAGGATCTGACAAAGAATTAGTTTCTAAAGTCTCAGCAGATATTAAATCTTTAAAACCTGTTGAACCATACAAAGCTAAAGGGATAAAAGAACAAAATCAGTATGTTATAAGAAAAGAAGGTAAGAAAAAATAATATGAAAAAAATAAATTTAAAAACCAAACGTTTATTAAGAAACAGAAGCAAGTTAAAGAAAGTCAATGTTGATAGATATAGAATTGCTATTTATAAATCTCTTAAAAATATTTCAGCACAAATTATTGACGATAAAATTAACAAAACAATTGTATCAGCCTCATCAATGGAAAAAGCTCTTAAAAAAGACAAAATAAATAAAACAGATTTGTCAACGCTTTTAGGCGAAGTTTTAGCTAAAAGAGCGACAGAAAAAAAAATCGATAAAGTTTATTTTGATAGAGGCGGTTATAAATATCACGGTAGAATTAAGGCTTTAGCAGAGTCTTTACGAAAGAATGGATTGAATTTTTAATGAAAGAAAAAAGTGAATTTGTTGAAAAGTTAGTGGCTATTAATAGAATTACTAAAGTCGTTAAAGGCGGAAGAAGATTTGGATTTGCAGCGCTAGTTGTGGCTGGAAATCAGAAAGGTTCAATTGGTATCGGTCAAGGAAAATCCAAACAAGTTCCTGATGCAATAAAAAAAGCAACAGAAGTAGCAAAAAGAAATATGGTTAAAATTCCTCTTAAAGACGGAAGAACACTGCATCACGATGTTTTTGCCAAAAGTGGTTCTGGCAAAATATTAATGCGAGCTGCTCCAACAGGAACGGGTATTATTGCAGGTGGAGCTACAAGAGCTGTATGTGAGGTTTTAGGAATTCAGGATATTGTTACTAAATCTCTTGGTTCCCCAAATCCACATAACGTTTTGAAAGCAGTTTTACAGGGGTTAAAAAATCAAAATTCTCCAAAACTCATATCAGCCATGAGAAATAAAAAAATTTCTGAAGTTATAAAAAAAAGGGATAATTGATATGAAATTAAATACTTTACTGAAAACAAATACACCTAAAATTCGCGTTGGTAGAGGAATAGGTTCTGGCAAAGGTAAAACTTCAGGTCGAGGTGTTAAAGGTCAGAAGTCAAGATCAGGCGTTGCAATTAAAAGTTTTGAAGGTGGGCAAATGCCACTTTATAGAAGACTACCTAAGAGAGGTTTTAGTAGCATTCATACTTCTAAAAAAAAGGTTTTAGCCAAACTTAATTTGGGTGATATAGAAACTTTTATAAAAAACAAAAAAATAGACAGTACTCAAGAAATTACTATTAAATATTTAAAAGAAAAAAAGATTATTGGAAATAAGTTTTTAGAATTAAAAATTCTTGGAACAGGAGAGTTAAAAGCAAAGCTCAAAGTAAAAACTGATTTCATCTCAAAATCAGCTAAAGAAAAAATTGAAAAAGCAGGTGGTTTAGTAAATCTTTTGAATAAATCAAATAAAAAATAAATGGCCGAGGACTCTAATATATCATCCCATTCTTCTGATCTAAGAAAAAGAATTTTTTTTACAATTTTTATTTTATGTATTTATAGATTGGGAACTTATGTTCCAATAGCCGGCATAGACCCAAATTCTTTAACTGAAATCATGTCATCAAGTCAGAAGGGATTACTGGGAATGTTTAACGTTTTTTCTGGCGGTGCTGTCCAAAGGATGGCAATTTTTGCTTTAGGAATAATGCCATACATTTCATCTTCAATAATAGTACAGTTATTAACCGGTGTTTCAGATTATTTTAAAAATTTAAAAGAGCAAGGAGAAATTGGTAGAAAAAAAATTACACAAATTACTCGATATGGGACAGTATTTATTGCTGCACTTCAAGGTTATGGAGTCTCAGTAGGTTTGGAAAATGCAGGCGGATTAGTTTTGTCCCCAGGTATATATTTTAAATTAATGACAACAATCTCACTTGTAGCTGGAACTACTTTTTTAATGTGGTTAGGTGAACAAATAACATCAAGGGGTATTGGAAATGGTATTTCATTAATTATATTTTCTGGAATTGTTGCCGAAATTCCTAGAGCTTTAGCTTCAACTTTCGAACTTGGAAGAACAGGCGCTCTTTCACCTGTAATGATCATATCTATTTTTATTTTAATAATTGCTACTGTCATGTTTATTGTTTTCATGGAAAGAGCTATGAGAAAAATCTTAGTAAATTATCCTAAAAGACAAATGGGAAATAAAATTTATGGGGGAGAATCTTCGTACCTTCCTTTAAAAATTAATACAGCTGGTGTTATACCAGCAATTTTTGCTTCTGCATTATTATTATTACCTATAACGTTTTCTAATTTTGGAGTTTCAGACTCAGAGTTATTTATAAATTTTTCCTCTTTATTTTCTCAAGGCAAACCTTTGTACATGCTTTTATACGCCTTTGGGATAATTTTCTTTGCCTTTTTTTATACATCTATAGTTTTTAACCCAAAAGAAACAGCAGAAAATTTGAGAAAGAACGGAGGATATATCCCAGGAATTAGACCAGGTGATAGGACTGCAGATTATATAGAAAGTATCTTAACGAAACTAACTACTATAGGAGCTTGTTACCTAACATTAGTTTGTTTAATGCCTGAATTTCTAATAGCAAAATATCCAATACCATTTTACCTAGGTGGTACTTCAGTTTTAATTGTAGTGGTTGTTGCAATGGATACAGTAACCCAAGTTCAAACACGTTTAATGAGCTCTCAATATGAGCATTTGATTAAAAAAGCAAAGTTTAATAGATAATTTATGAATATAATAATATTTGGTCCACCTGGTGCTGGGAAAGGGACACAATCGAAATTTATTGTAAATAAATTTAAACTTTTTCAATTATCTACAGGCGATCTTTTACGTAATGAAATAAAAAATAAAACTCAATTAGGCATAAAAATTTCATCGCTCATGAATTCTGGTGAATTAGTTTCAGATAAAATTGTTAGTGATTTAATAGAAAAATTTATTTCAAAGGACACTTATAAAAACAAAATCATTTTTGATGGATATCCAAGAACTTTAATCCAAGCAAAAAATTTAGATAATTTATTAAGAAAATACAAACAAAAAATTGATATCGTATTAAAGTTATCTGTAAGTTTAGATACCGTAAAAAAAAGAATTTTAGAGAGACAAGCACAAGAAAAAAGACCTGACGATAATGAGCAAGTGGCAATTAAAAGATACAAAACTTACGAAGCGTCCTCTGAACCAGTTATGGATTATTATAGGCAATCTAATTTGCTTAAAGTTGTAAATGGTGAGACAGGAATATCAGAAATTAATAGTGAAATTAGCGGCTTAATTGACGCTATCAAGGGTTGACTTTAAATGATTACTCAATATAAATACGCAAGAACTAAACATCACAAAATATGGCTCGAATAGCAGGCGTTAATATCCCTATCAATAAAGTGGTTCACACAGCTTTGACTTATATACATGGTATTGGCGATTATAACTCCAAACTAATTTGTCAAAAATTAAATATACCACTTAATAAAAGAGTCAATAAATTATCAGAAGAAGAAGTATTAAAAATACGTGAATATATCGATGAAAATTATAAAGTAGAAGGCGATCTTAGAAGAGAGAACTCTATGAATATTAAAAGATTAGTTGACCTTGCTTGCTATAGGGGATCTAGACATAAAAGAAAATTACCTGTTAGAGGTCAAAGAACACACTCAAATGCCAGAACAAGAAAAGGTAAGGCAATAGCGATTGCTGGAAAAAAATTAACTCCACTTAAAAAATAGACTATGAATACAAAAAACAAAAAATCAAATGAAGATAATAAAAAGATTGAAGAACCAGTAGTCAAAAAGGTTCCAAAAAAAAAAGCAAAGCAGAAAAAAAATATTTCTTCTGGAATAGCTTTTGTTAATTCAACATTTAATAACACTATAATTTCAATCGCAGACGAACAAGGAAATGTTATTGCTTGGTCCTCTGCAGGAACAAAAGGTTTTAAAGGTTCAAGAAAATCTACACCGTATGCAGCACAAGTTGCTGCTGATGATGCTGGAGGCAAGGCTTATGAACAAGGTCTTAGAACATTATCTGTACAAGTTAAAGGACCAGGTTCTGGAAGAGAAACTGCGTTGAGAGCATTACAATCAAGAGGTTTTAAAATTGTATCTATCAAAGACACGACACCAATGCCACACAATGGTGCAAGACCACCAAAAAAAAGGAGAGTATAATGGAAAATATTAATATAATTGATAAAAATTGGAAAACTTTAATAAAACCATCAAAGCTTTCAATAACAAGTAATGATGACAAATCAGTAGCAACAGTTATTGCTGAACCACTTGAAAAAGGGTTTGGCCAAACCATTGGTAACGCCTTAAGAAGAATACTTTTATCTTCCATACAAGGTGCGGCAGTTACAGCAATTCAAATTGACGGAGTACTTCATGAATTTTCTTCAATAAAAGGTGTAAGAGAAGACGTTACTGATATAGTTTTAAATGTAAAAAACTTAGCTGTAAAATTAAACTCATCTGGATCAAAAAAACTTGTATTAGATGCTACTGGTCCTAAAGAAATCAAGGCAAAAGATATAACACCAGTCAATGGAGTAGAAATTCTAAATCTAGACCAAACAATCTGTAACTTAGATGAAAAAACTAAATTTCATATGGAATTAGTAGTAAATAGTGGAAGAGGATATGTTCTAGCACAGAAAAATAAATCTGAAGATACACCACTTGGATTAATTGCTATAGACTCATTATTTAGTCCAGTAAAAAAAGTTTCTTACTCAATTGATAGCACAAGGGAAGGTGACGCTTTAGATTATGATAAACTTACGATGCAAGTAGAAACAAATGGCACTATACCTGCCGAAGATGCGGTAGCTTTTGCAGCTAGAATTTTTCAAGATCAACTTTCAATGTTTGTTAATTTTGAAGATCCAAAAGAAATACCTACTCAAACAAAATCTACTGAACCTGAATTCAACAAGAATTTATTAAAAAGAGTCGAGGAGCTAGAACTTTCTGTAAGATCTATGAATTGTTTAAAGAATGATAATATTATTTATATTGGCGATCTCGTGCAAAAATCTGAATCTGAAATGTTGAGAACGCCAAATTTTGGTAGAAAGTCTTTAAATGAAATTAAGGAAGTATTAAGTTCTATGTCTTTATATTTAGGCATGGAAATACCTAATTGGCCACCAGATAACATTGTAGAATTATCTAAAAAATTAGAGGAAAGTACATATTAAATGAGACATAGGTTTGCGTATAGAAAGCTTAATAAAACTTCAGAACACAGAAAAGCATTGTTTAAAAACATGCTAAATTCACTAATTAAGTACGAACAAATAATAACGACATTACCAAAAGCAAAGGAATTAAAACCTAAAATAGACAAAGTAATAACTATTGGAAAAAAATCTGATCTCAATAATAAAAAGAATTTATTTAGCAAATTACAAGATAAAAATTCTGTAAAGAAAGTATTTGAAACGTTTTCCAAAAGGTATGCAAACAGAAAAGGTGGATACTCAAGAGTTCTTAAGGCAGGTTTCAGAACCGGAGATGATGCACCAATGGCTGTTATTGAGCTTGTTGATAGAGATGAAAATGCTAAAAAAATCGACAAACCAAAAAAAGTTGACACTTCTAAAAAAGAAAAAGAACCAGCCAAAAAAGCTGCTGCAAAGTAACAACTAAATCTTAATATGAAAAGCAAATATGTAGTCAAAAAAGACTATCATAACACTAGATTTGATAGATGGTTTAAACATAATGTTTCAGATATCCCACAATCACTAATAGAGAAATTAATAAGAAAAAATAAAATCAAAGTTAATAAAAAAAAAACAAAAACGAAATATAGAGTCCAATCAAATGATGAAATTGAAATATTTAATCTTGAAAAAATAAAATATAGAAAAAAATCTGAAATAAAATTGTACAAACCTTCCGAAAAAGAAAAGAAAACATATGGTAGTTTTATTATAGAAAATAATGATAATTTCATTGTTATAAATAAACCTTCAGGGATCCCAGTTCAATCAGGAACCAAGTCTTTTAAAAATATTATAGACATTTTAAAAAACACAGATTATTTTAATAACGCAAAACCTTTTATAGTTCATAGACTTGACAAAGAAACATCTGGAGTGATGATAGTTGCAAAAAATAGAGAATATGCACAATTACTTACATCGTTGTTTAGAATAAGAAAAATACACAAACTTTATATTGCAGTTACTCATGGATCAGTAAATAAAGAATTACAAGTAATGAAAGATGATTTAGTTTTGTACGAAAAAAATAGAAAAGTAATTCAAAAAGCTATTTCTTACATAAAAGTTTTAAAATCAAACAATAAATACTCATTTGTTGAGTTAAAACCAATTACAGGGAGAAAACACCAATTAAGAAAACAATTGTTTAATATTGGACATCCAGTCGTAGGTGATGACAAATATTCGTTCAAAAATAATAGAAATGGTAAAAATTTGCTTTTACACGCATATAAAATTAAGTTTATGATTAATAATAATAAATATAATTTTAAGGCTGATTATGGAGATCCCTTCAAAAATTTCATAAAAAATAATATTAAATCTTAGGTAAGTATTTAAGTAGAATTTTTTTTAGATTGATATTGATGTTTTTGTATTTGTAACCCTCATTTTTAATTGATGTTATTTTATTATTATCCAATCCGCATGGAATAATTTTTTTATATTCATTGAGGTCATTATTTATATTTATTGAAAATCCGTGATACGCAACCCATCTAGAAACCCTAATACCTATAGCAGCAATTTTCTTATTTTTAACCCATATACCAACATTTTTTCTATCTGCTTTTGAATTTATTTTGTATAATTTTAAAAATCTAATTATTATATTTTCTATCTGTTTTACTAGATTTCTTATATTTTTTGTTCTTTTATTTAAGTTGATTACAAAATAAACAATTTTTTGTCCAGGGTTGTGTAATGTAATCTTACCACCCCGGTTTGTAGTTTTTAAGGAGATTGATTTATCTAATATCTCATTTTCACTAAATCTAATTCCAGCCGTAAATGTTGTTGGATGTTCTAATATCCACACAAATTCTCTTCCTCCATTTTTGACTTTTTTAACTTTTTTCTCAAGAAATCTAATTGCTTTGTCATAAACCACAGGTTTTTTACTTATTTTAAATTCTATGTCCATTTTAAATTGAATTTTATCATTAGATAAACTAAAAGTCTCAAAAATTTAA